>ERZ779622.153-NODE-153-length-47642-cov-6.806145_pt1 | contig 47642 bp, 37 predicted proteins | sample MGYA00514188_ERZ779622 | MGnify/ENA primary metagenome ERZ779622 (study PRJEB29562, sample SAMEA4376702) | mouse gut metagenome | isolation source: Cecum | study: EMG produced TPA metagenomics assembly of the A DSS colitis mouse model was used to assess the... | reverse complement strand
GATGTCCACACGCATGATGAAAGGGCTTTAAAGCAATTTTCAATACTGTCATCTTATTCACTCCACATATTTGTGTCTGCTGTCCTAAACACAATTTTTGAGTTTTATCCTTATCTGGTTTCATTCATGTATTGTAATCCTACACAAAAGGAAAACATGATTTTCCTTGACAATTCCGCTTTCTCCACATATAATTACCAATAAACAACAACAGAAAGACTATGACGAAGACAGTAAGCAGTTTCCCAAAGTTGCAGCGAGCCGGTGAGGGTGCAAGACCGGTATGAGTAGGAGATTGCGGAATATCACTTCCGAGTCGCGCGGGCAAAAAGCATCGCTCAGTAGTCCGTGACGGTATCCTGCCGTTATCGGGAACCATATAACTTCTGCTTAAGGAGCAGATGCAGAAGCGTATGTTGTAACAGGTGGTTTTACGGAGTTTTGAGCCCCGTCCTTTTACGGACGGGGCTTTTTGGTTCCGCATATTTTAATGGGATTAGGGCTTTTGACATCCGAATCCTAAGGCATTAGACAATTTAAAACAAAAAAGAGAAAGGAAAAAGCCATGTACAAAAAAGTATCTACGGATTTAAATTTTGTAGAAAGAGAAAAGCAGGTCGAGGCGTTTTGGAAGGAAAATGACATATTTAAAAAGAGCATGGAGAGCCGGAAGGAAGGACCGGAGTATACCTTTTATGACGGACCGCCTACCGCGAACGGCAAACCTCATATCGGACATGTGCTGACCCGCGTTATCAAGGATATGATTCCCAGATACCGTACCATGAAAGGGTATATGGTGCCGCGAAAGGCTGGCTGGGATACCCATGGGCTTCCGGTGGAAATCGAGGTGGAAAAGCTGCTTGGGCTGGACGGCAAGGAGCAGATAGAAAATTACGGGCTGGAGCCTTTTATCAATAAGTGTAAGGAAAGTGTCTGGAAATATAAGGGCATGTGGGAGGATTTCTCCGGTACCGTCGGTTTCTGGGCGGATATGGACAATCCCTACGTGACCTATCATGACGACTATATCGAGTCCGAGTGGTGGGCGCTTAAGGAAATCTGGGATAAAGGGCTGCTTTATAAGGGCTTTAAGATTGTGCCTTATTGTCCTCGCTGCGGCACGCCGCTTTCTTCTCAGGAAGTGGCGCAGGGCTACAAGGATGTAAAGGAGCGATCCGCTGTGGCACGTTTCAAGGTAAAGGGCGAGGATGCCTATATTCTGGCGTGGACGACGACGCCGTGGACGCTGCCCTCCAATGTGGCGCTCTGCGTCAATCCGACGGAAACCTATGCAAAGGTGAAGGCGGCGGACGGCTATACCTATTACATGGCGGAAGCGCTTCTTGACACGGTTCTCGGCAGGCTTGGGAATGCAGAAGAGGGCGTAAAGGCATATGAAGTGCTGGAAACCATGCTGGGAAAAGCGTTGGAATATAAAGAGTACGAGCCGCTTTTTGACTGTGCGGCGGAAATTTGCAAAAAGCAGAATAAAAAAGCCCACTATGTAACTTGTGACAGTTATGTTACCTTGACGGACGGCACGGGCGTGGTACACATTGCGCCTGCGTTCGGTGAGGACGATGCCAAGGTAGGGCGTATCTATGACCTGCCCTTTGTACAGCTTGTGGACGGACAGGGAAATATGACGGCGGAGGCGCCCTTTGCAGGCACCTTTGTCAAAAAGGCGGACCCCATGATATTGAAAGCGCTGGAGGACGCGGGACTTTTGTTTGACGCGCCCAAATTTGAGCACAGCTATCCGCACTGCTGGCGCTGCGATACGCCGTTGATTTATTATGCAAGAGAGTCATGGTATATCAAAATGACCGACGTAAAAGAGGATTTGATACGCAACAACAATACTATCAACTGGATTCCGGAGTCCATCGGCAAGGGACGCTTTGGGGATTGGCTGGAAAATATACAGGACTGGGCAATTTCCCGCAACCGTTACTGGGGTACGCCGCTCAATATCTGGGAGTGCGAGTGCGGATGCCAGTACTGTGTCGGAAGCCGCGAGGAGCTTGCGAAGATGAGCGGCAATCCGGACGACGCGAAGGTAGAGCTGCACAGACCCTATATCGATGCCGTGACCATCAAATGTCCGGAGTGCGGTAAGGATATGCACAGAGTGCCGGAGGTTATCGACTGCTGGTTTGATTCCGGCGCCATGCCTTTTGCACAGCATCACTATCCTTTTGAGAACAAGGAGCTGTTTGAAAAGCAATTTCCCGCACAGTTTATTTCGGAGGCGGTGGACCAGACAAGAGGCTGGTTCTATTCCCTGCTTGCAGAATCGACCCTGCTCTTCAACAAAGCGCCTTATGAGAATGTCATAGTACTGGGGCATGTGCAGGACGAAAACGGGCAGAAGATGAGCAAGTCCAAAGGAAATGCGGTGGACCCGTTTGACGCGCTGGAAACCTATGGCGCAGATGCAATCCGCTGGTATTTCTACATCAATTCTGCGCCATGGCTGCCGAACCGTTTTCATGGCAGGGCAGTACAGGAAGGACAGCGCAAATTTATGGGCACGCTCTGGAATACCTATGCGTTCTTTGTGCTGTACGCTAATATAGATGATTTTGACGCGTCGAAGTATACGCTCGCCTACGATAAGCTTGCCGTTATGGATAAATGGCTGCTTTCCAAGCTGAACAGCGTTGTGGCAGAGGTAGACGGGGATTTGGAGAACTATCGGATTCCAGAAGCGGCAAGAGCGCTGCAGGATTTTGTGGATGATATGAGCAACTGGTATGTCAGAAGGAGCCGTGAGCGCTTTTGGGCAAAGGGTATGGAGCAGGATAAAATCAATGCGTACATGACGCTTTACACGGCGTTAGTTACCATCAGCAAGGCAGCGGCGCCCATGATACCGTTTATGACGGAGGACATTTACCAGAATCTGGTGAGAAGCGTGGACACGGCGGCGCCGGAGAGTATACATTTGTGTGATTTCCCGAAGGCAGATACCGCTTTGATAGATAAGAAGCTGGAAGAGGATATGGAGACCGCGCTGAGGGCAGTGGTGATGGGACGCGCCTGCCGCAATACGGCAAATATCAAAAACCGGCAGCCGATAAGCACCATGTTTGTCAAGACAGAGCATGGGCTGACTGATTTTTATAAGGATATTATTGCAGAAGAGCTTAATGTGAAAGAAGTGCGGTTTACGGAGGACGTGCGGGAATTTACCTCCTATATCTTCAAACCCCAGCTTAAGACAGTCGGTCCCAAATACGGAAAGCTGCTCGGCAGTATCCAAAAAACACTTGCTTCCCTTGACGGCAATGCGGCGATGGATGAGCTGCGGGCACAGGGCGCGCTGAATTTTATGGCGGGAGACAGCAAGGTGGTGCTGGCGGAAGAAGATTTGCTGATTGAGATGACCCAGAAGGAGGGGTATGTGACGGAGAGTGACAACCGCATGACGGTGGTACTTGACACAAACCTGACGGACGAACTGGTGGAGGAAGGCTTTGTGCTAGAGGTTATCAGCAAAATCCAGACCATGCGCAAGGAAGCTGACTTTGAGGTGACTGACCGTATCAGGGTATCCTTTGCAGGCAATGAAAAGGTGGCAGATATTGCGCTGCGCAACAGGGAAACGATTGCTGCAAAAGTGCTTGCAGAGACAATGACGGCGGGTGAAAATTTTGCCGTGTCAAAGGAATGGAATGTAAACGGAGAAAATGTTACGATTTCTGTGGAAAGAGTTGCAAACAAATAGTATAATACAGTTAGTTATGAAAAGCGGCAGGTGTAAGCGCCTGCCTCAAAACGAAGACAACAAGCATGAGGAGGACAGAATATGCTGAAAAGCAAGGTAAAGTTTGACAAGGAATTGTTTAAAAGAAGCGTTCTGTACAATATAAAAACCCTGTACAGAAAGACTTTGGAGGAGGCAACGCAGCAGCAGATATTTCAGGCGGTATGTTATGCTGTGAAGGATCAGATTGTGGACTGCTGGATGGAGACTCAGAGGGAGTACGATAAGCAGGACCCGAAGACGGTATATTACCTTTCCATGGAGTTCCTGATGGGGCGTGCACTGGGCAATAATCTTATCAACATGCAGGCGTACAAGCCGGTCAAGGAAGCTTTGACAGAGCTTGGACTGGATTTGAATTTTGTTGAGGATGCGGAGCCGGATGCGGCGCTGGGCAACGGGGGATTAGGACGTCTGGCTGCTTGCTTTTTGGATTCTCTTGCCACGCTTGGATATCCTGCATATGGCTGCGGAATCCGCTACCGTTACGGCATGTTTAAACAGGAAATCAGGGATGGCTATCAGGTAGAAGTACCGGATGTGTGGCTGGAAAACGGCAATCCGTTTGAACTGCGCCGTCCTGAATATGCGCAGGAAGTAAAATTTGGCGGTTATGTCAATGTGCGCACGGACGAGAAAGGCAGAAACCATTTCTTTCAGGAGGGCTATCAGTCCGTAAAGGCGATTCCTTACGACCTGCCTATCGTCGGCTACGGCAACGGCATTGTAAATACCCTGCGTATTTGGGATGCAGAGCCCATTGAATGCTTCCAGCTTGATTCCTTTGATAAGGGCGATTACCAAAAGGCGGTGGAGCAGCAGAATCTGGCGCGTAATATTGTAGAGGTGCTCTATCCTAACGACAACCACTATGCGGGTAAAGAGCTTCGCTTAAAGCAGCAGTATTTCTTTATCTCGGCATCCGTGCAGCGGGCAGTTGCAAAATACATGAAGAAGCATGATGATATCAGGAAGTTCCATGAAAAGGTAACGTTCCAGCTCAATGATACCCACCCGACGGTTGCGATAGCGGAGCTTATGCGTATCCTCATGGATGATTATGATTTAGAGTGGGATGAGGCATGGGAAGTCACTACAAAAACCTGCGCATACACGAACCATACGATTATGGCAGAAGCATTGGAAAAATGGCCGATTGAGCTGTTTTCCCGCCTGCTGCCCCGTATTTACCAGATTGTAGAAGAGATTAACCGACGCTTTGTAAATAAGGTTGCCGCGATGTACCCCGGCAATCAGGACAAAATCAACAAGATGGCGATTGTCTACAACGGACAGGTGCATATGGCGCATCTTGCCATTGTAGCGGGCTATTCCGTCAACGGTGTGGCAAAGCTGCATACGGAGATATTAAAGCATCAGGAATTAAAGGATTTCTACGAAATGATGCCGGAGAAATTCAACAACAAGACCAACGGCATCACCCAGAGAAGATTTCTGCTTCACGGCAACCCGCTGCTTGCAGACTGGGTGACGGAGCATATTGGTTCCGAGTGGATTACCGATTTGCCTCAGATTGCAAAGATGAAAATTTACGCCGACGACAAGAAGGCGCAGCAGGAGTTTATGAATATCAAATACCGCAACAAGGTGCGCCTCGCTCAGTATATTTTAGAGCACAACGGCGTGGAGGTAAATCCCCGTTCCATTTTCGACGTACAGGTAAAGAGACTGCATGAGTACAAGAGGCAGCTCTTAAATATCCTGCACGTGATGTATCTGTACAATGAGTTGAAAGAGCATCCGGATATGGACTTTTACCCCCGCACCTTTATCTTCGGTGCGAAAGCAGCGGCAGGCTACCGCAATGCGAAGCTTACCATCAAATTAATCAATGCGGTGGCGGACGTAATTAATAACGATGCCAACATTGGCGGTAAGATGAAGGTGGTATTTATTGAAAATTATCGTGTTTCCAATGCGGAGATGATTTTTGCGGCGGCAGATGTTTCCGAGCAGATTTCGACTGCAAGCAAAGAGGCTTCCGGTACCGGTAATATGAAGTTTATGCTAAACGGCGCCCTGACTATCGGCACCATGGACGGCGCAAATGTGGAAATCGTGGAAGAAGTCGGCGAGGAGAATGCCTTTATCTTTGGTCTTTCCTCCGACGAGGTAATTCACTATGAAAATTATGGCGGTTACAATCCCATGGAAATTTTCAACAATGATCAGGATATCCGCAAGGTGCTGATGCAGTTGATTAACGGCACCTATGCCCCGGGCGATACGGAGCTGTTCAGAACCTTGTACAATTCCCTGCTCAATACCCAGAGTACTTCCAAGGCGGATACCTACTTTATTCTGAAGGATTTCAGGTCCTATGCGGAAGCACAGAAAAAGGTAGAAGCAGCGTACAGGAACGAAGCTGGCTGGGCAAGGAGCGCCATCTTAAATATGGCGAGCTCAGGCAAGTTTACTTCTGACAGAACCATTCAGGAGTATGTGGATGATATCTGGCATTTGGATAAGGTCGTGCTTTCTGAAAAAGCATTGGCAAGAAAGTAAGGAAAGGTAAGATAACCGCCCGGTTTGCACTGTGGCGGTTATCTTTATAAGGTTTTCTGCCGTGCCGCTAAGACAGCGGTATCAGAGAGGCGGCAGAAAATGTTTTTGCTGGGAGGACGGATATGTTTTCGAAAAGGAAAAAAGGAATCGCAGTGTTTTTGACGGCGTTACTGCTGCTCGCCGGCTGCGGAAAAGAGCAGGCAGCCATGGCGGGAGCCGGCGGACAGGAGCAGGCAGCCATGACAGGAGCCGCAGCCGGCGGCGAGATGAGGGGAAGCGGATTGGTAAATAAGGCAGCGGTTTCTGCTGCGCCGCTTTCTGACGGGCTGGAAAGCTCTGCCTTTTCGCTGCGGGAAGAAATGAAAGTATTGGCGACACCGGAAGTAACATTGGTGATGGTGGGCGATATCCTGATGCACATGCCGGTCAACAACAGCGGCAGGCTGGCGGATGGCAGCAGGAATTTTGACCACCTTTTTACCTATACGAAAGATATGATAGAAGCGGCTGACATTGCCATTGTGAATCAGGAGGTGATATTGGGAGGACCGGAGCTCGGCATTTCCGGCTATCCCAGATTCAACACCTACTATGAAGTGGGGGATGCACTGGTGAATGCGGGTTTTGACGTGATTCTGCATGCGACGAACCACAGCCTTGACAGGGGACGGGAGGGCATAGAAAATTGTCTTGCTTTTTGGGAAGAGCATTATCCCGATATTGCGGTTGTGGGGATTTACGACAGCAAAGAAAAGCAGGATGAGATTTATGTCTGTGAGCAGGAGGGTATTAAAATAGCAATTTTGAATTATACCTACGGAACCAACGGGCTGCCTTTTCCTGCCGGTATGCCTTATGCGGTCAATCTTCTGGACAGGGAGAGAATTGCATCAGATGTGGCACGCGCGAAGGAGATAGCGGATTTTGTGGTGCTATGCCCTCACTGGGGAACGGAATATGTATTGGAGGAGAGCCAGAACCAACGGGACTGGGCGGCGTTTTTTATGGAGTGCGGCGTGGATTTGGTAATTGGTACGCATCCCCATGTAATCGAGCCGGTGGAAATGCTTTATGACGAGAATGGCAATGAGATGCTCGTGTACTATTCTCTGGGCAATTATGTCAATGCCACGGCAGGAGAGGACAGTGATATCGGGACGCGGATGCTTGGCGCAATGGCGACCGTTACCATTTCCCGCAATGCGGACGGAGAGGTATACATTAAGGAGTACGGCGCAGAGCCCTTGGTAACTTATTTTTCCGCGGACAGAAAAACCGTACTGGTCTATCCCATGGATGCGTTTACGGATGAGATGGCGGCTGACAGCTTTACAATCAAGCGGGACAAGGATTTTAGTCCGGCTTACTGTCAGGAGATTTGGGAGCAGGTATTTGGGGACTTGCAGATAGGATAAGATAGTTTTGTCATGCGGTTGCGTAAGCGGAAACTTTCCTTTATAATAAAAACGTAAAATTTGCAAAACAAACGAAGCTGCCCTATGAAGGGAGCAGGCGGCAGAACGGGAGGCTAAATATGATTCAGTTATTACAGGGCGGCGCTTATCTTGTGGGCGGTACGCAGATTATCGAGGACACACAGGAAGCGGCGCTTGCCATTGCGCATAAAACAGGAAAAAAGGTGACGAAAAAGGAGGCGGCAAAGCAGACTATTGCCTACGGTATTTTGGAGAGCCACAATACCTCCGGCAATATGGACAAGCTGAAGATTCGGTTCGACAAGCTGACAAGTCATGACATTACCTTTGTAGGCATTATCCAGACGGCAAGGGCTTCGGGGCTTACCAAATTTCCGGTGCCTTATGTACTGACGAACTGCCACAATTCCCTTTGTGCGGTGGGCGGCACCATCAATGAAGATGACCACATGTTTGGACTTACCTGTGCTAAGAAGTACGGCGGCGTCTACGTGCCGCCTCATCAGGCGGTGATTCACCAGTTTGCAAGGGAGATGCTTGCAGGCGGCGGCAGCATGATTTTGGGCTCTGATTCCCATACGCGGTACGGTGCATTGGGGACCATGGCAATGGGCGAGGGCGGACCGGAGCTGGTAAAACAGCTTTTGAATCAGACCTATGACATCAATATGCCTGAGGTGGTAGGCGTTTATCTGACGGGTGAGCCGGTAAAAGGCGTAGGACCGCAGGACGTTGCACTGGCGATTATCGGCGCAGTATTTCAAAACGGCTATGTGAAAAATAAGGTGCTGGAGTTTGTAGGACCCGGGGTTGCTTCCCTGAGCGCAGACTTCCGTATTGGCATCGATGTGATGACGACGGAGACCACCTGCCTTTCTTCCATCTGGCAGACGGATGCGGCAGTGGAAGAATTTTATGAGATTCACGGCAGAAAGGCTGATTATAAGGAGCTTATGCCTGGCGAGGTATCCTATTATGACGGCATGATAATTGTGGATTTGGCAAAAATCAGGCCGATGATAGCCATGCCTTTCCATCCCAGCAACACGTATACGATTGAAGAGCTGAATGCCAATTTGTCGGATATTCTTGATGAGACGGAAAAACGGGCGCAGGTGAGTCTTGACGGCGCAGTGGCGTTTTCCTTAAAGGATAAGGTGCGCGACGGAAAGTTCTATGTGGATCAGGGGATTATTGCAGGCTGTGCAGGCGGCGGTTTTGAAAACATCTGCGCGGCGGCGGATATTTTGAAGGGCAGTTACATTGGAGCGGAGGGCTTTACCTTAAGTGTGTATCCTGCTTCCATGCCTGTATATATGGAGCTGATTCGAAACGGATGTGCCGCTTCCATTTTGGAGACGGGCGCGGTGATGAAGACTGCCTTCTGCGGTCCCTGCTTTGGCGCAGGAGATACGCCGGCGCATAATGCGTTCAGTATCCGCCATTCTACAAGGAATTTCCCCAACAGGGAAGGTTCCAAGCTGCAGAGCGGACAGATTGCTTCCGTGGCGCTTATGGATGCGCGCTCTATTGCGGCGACGGCTGCAAATAAGGGTGTGCTGACACCGGCGACGGCGTTTGACGGTGACTTTAATCGTTATCAATATCATTTTGACAGCAATATTTATGCAAACCGTGTGTTTGACTCTCATGGTGTGGCGGACCCGTCTGTGGAAATTCAGTTTGGTCCCAATATCAAGGACTGGCCTGCCATGGGCGAATTGCCGGAAAATCTGGTATTGCAGGTGGTTTCCGAAATCCACGATCCGGTAACGACCACGGACGAGCTGATTCCCTCCGGCGAGACCTCTTCCTACCGCTCCAATCCGCTTGGTCTGGCGGAATTTACCTTGAGCCGCAAGGACCCGCAGTATGTGGGGCGAGCAAAGGAGATTCAGAAGGCGGAGAAGGAAAGAACGGCTGGCGGTCATCCCTGCGGCGTTATTCCTGAGCTTAAAGATGTGATGGGTGTGATAAAGAAAACCTTTGCAGATGTAAGCCACACGAATACGGGATTTGGCTCCACGATATTTGCGGTGAAGCCCGGGGACGGCTCCGCGCGTGAGCAGGCGGCTTCCTGTCAAAAGGTATTGGGCGGCTGGGCAAATATTGCCAATGAATACGCGACCAAGAGATACCGCTCCAACCTGATTAACTGGGGTATGCTTCCCTTCCTGATTGAGGAAGGAGAGCTTCCGTTCTCCAATCTGGATTACCTGTTTATACCGCAAATTAAAAAAGCGGTGGAGGAGAAATGGGATGAAATCAAGGCGTATACAGTAGAAAAGGAAGAACTGAAGGAGTTTACTCTTCGTCTTGGAGAACTGACAAAGGAGGAAAGAGAAATTATTTTAAAAGGGTGCCTGATTAATTACAATAGAGTATAGCAGGTTTTCTACAAGGCGCCCGGATGGAAGGCGCCTTGTGGAAAACAGGGTAAAAATAGGAATGGTGAAGCAGCATAGGGGGAAATATGCAGGAAGTAACCGAAATTGGAAAAAAGAGAAAACGGGGCGTAGTGGAGCCTTTGTATGTGTCATACTATGATGAAATTTATCAGTATGCCTTTTCCCTGCTGGAAAATGTGCATGATGCAGAGGATGCAGTACATACGGTATTTTTGCACGTTGTGAACAGATGGCGTGATTTGTCTTCTGCGCCGAAGCAAGAAGTAAGGAATTTTCTGTATAAGGCAGTGCGCAACGCCTCATTGGATATTATGAGAAGAAGAGCGTGCTATCGGGAGATACCACTGGACTCTTTGGAAGCGCAGGAGAGGCTTGCCTGTTATATGACACGCGGAGTGCAGGAAATATTTGAAACATTAAATCAGCTTCCGCGCTGGAACAGAAATATTCTGGCGGAGGCGTATGTTTTTGGATATACAAGCGGCGAGTTGGCAGAAGAGAAAGGCATGGAACAGAATGCCATAGAAAGGCGTCTGGACAGGGCGAAGGGTTCCATTCGAGGGCTTCGCCGTACAGGGATATATTGGTAAAGGTGCGCATAGCGTAGTACACAATTAGTCTCAAAATAGCTGTTTAGCCCTCTGCCAATAAGATTAGGGTGTCAAAAGCCCCAATTCCAATAGGCGGAGGGCTAAAAGGAATAGGAGAACGGAAATGAAAAGAAAAACAAAGCTTTTTCTCCTGCTGCTTTCCGTGGTTTTTCTTTGCGGCTGCGGAAAAAAAGAAAAATATGATTTGCAGGTGGAATATAGCGCTCTTGTGTTTGCCGATGTGACAGGCTATTATCTGGGTCAGCAGTATTATCAGGGAGAAGAAATCCTGCTTGCAGGAACAAAAGAGGGAGAGGTGCGGCTGCTGCGGGACGGAAAGAGGGAGGAAATTTTGCTGAGAGGCATGCCGGAAAGCCTGCTTAACATAGAGACGAGATGGTGGCTGGACAATCAGGGGAATCCCTATGTGCTTTACCGTGACAAGGTGTTTTTGTTAAATCAGGAGGGAGAGGTGCGGTTAGAGGCGCAGGCGGATGGCGTGGTGACAGGTATCTGCGAGAGCGCGGCAGGGGAAATTGTGCTGAAGATAAATGCTGCGGATAAACACAGGAGCGGGCTTACGATTCTCGATACAAAAACGGGGACGATGGGGAAAATCATCTGGCTGAAGGATATTGCCTACTGCATTGCCAAAGGGTATGAGAAGGATATTCTGATTGCGGATGCAAAGGGACTTTACGATTATGGGCTGTCCGACGGGAGCAGACAGTATTATATCGAATGGCGGGGCACGGCATACGACCCGCAGAGCGGCGCGGAGGATATAAAATTTCTATCCGACAATCAAATAGAGCTTTATGCGGAAAAGGATATGGTAGTAACGCTCTCCAAAATAAATCCGGAGGAATCCGGCAAAACGGTTTTGACATACAAGACAACCTATGTTACCGGTGAGATAAAAGAACTGATTGTGCAGTTCAACAAAGAAGATCCGGATTATTACATTGTGATAGAGGAGCGGCAGACAAATGAGGATTATGATACCTTTCGGGAGAAGGTGGAAATAGAAATTGCGGCAGGACACGGACCGGATATTCTTGACGATTCTTCCGTACAGAACCCATATGCATTGATCGAAAAGGGCGCTATCGAGGAATTATCGCCTTATATAGAAGCGGCGGGAATAGACAGAACTGCTTATTTTCCGACTGCTTTTCAGGGATTTAAGGTAGAAACAGGCGTATATGGAATCGGAATCGGTATCAGCGTTCATTCATGCTGTGCAGACAGCAGTCTTTTTTCGGGGGAAGAGACATACAGCCTTGCGCATATGATGGATATTCTGGAAGAGCAGGAAGGAGATAAAGTATTTCAGAATAAAAAAGACGCTGTTGCGCTTGTCCACGACTGGCTGAAGCCTTCCGAAGACTTATATGGGATGGTGGATTGGGAGAAGAATCTCTGTGATTTTTCAGGAGCTGATTTTTGCAGGATACTGGAATTGGCGGCAAGATATGGAGCCGGCGAAGGGAAAGGCGCGGATGGGTATCTGTTTAACAGGGTAGATATCAACAATTACGGGTGGTATGCAGGTTATGATAACAGCATCAAAAACAGCGGGCGGGTAATGACAGGCTTTCCGGGAGAAGAAGCGGGAGCGCACAGTCTGGCTGTGAATACGATTGCCGTCAATGCCGCGTCGGATAAGAAAGAAGGTGCGTGGCGGTTTATCTTCTTTTTGCTGCAGGAAGAGATACAGGAAAAATTAGGAATGAACGCCGCATGCTATCAGTTTCCCACAAACCGGCAGGCATTTTGGAATGCGGGAAACTACTGGTGTGAAAACCATGTGGGCGTCCGGTTAGAGCCGGCAGAAGATCCTGAGTGGGTAATCGAAGCCGACTGGTTTACCAAAGAGCAGCTTGCAGACTTGGAAAGCCTGCTTGGGAGAGCCGTCTTTTTTCCCTATAAGACGCAGGAAATTCTTGCGATAATAGAAGAGGAAACAGCATTGTATTTTGATGGCAGCAAAAGCATGGAAGAAACCGTCGATGTGATTCAGAACCGTGTACAGCTATATCTGGATGAACAGGCAGGGCGTTAAGCCCTGCCTGCGCTTGTCAAAAACAGTACGGTAGGTCAGGCATATTTTCTGGCGACAATGTAGATGGGAATAAGAAGCCCGCCGAGGGTAATGCCAAGCGTAATATAGAGAAACACCATATTGCCGAAGAGTCCGGACAGGAACGAAGCGGCAGCCATACCAAGCAGAGGATAGCACACTAAAAGAATCAGCGCCCATAGGCGTACTGTACGGATAATATAAGGCCAGTTGCTGTTGTTGAAGGAAACGCCCGGCATGTGCATGCGCAGGGGACCCTGTGTGTAGTAAGCGATATGGTTGTCATCATAATAGGAAGGAAGCTTTTCTTTTACAAAAAGACAGAAAAGCAAGCCGAATAAAGCAGTCAAAAGCTCTACTGTCAGCAGGTGTGTAAAAAAGAATTCTGCGGAATAGTCTAAGAGGAAAAAAAGACAGATTTCAATGCAGGAGACTGTGAGGCAGCAGGCATAGGCAGCTCCCCAGCGTTTTCGGCTTCTGCTGCCCGCAGCAAGCTCGCTTTCCGACATGCTGATGGTTTTTTTGACAAGCGCTTCTGTCTGGGTAGTATTCATGGTTTCCGTGGATTGTAAGCGGCGGCATTCCAACAGTTCCGTGACGGTCACATCGAGCACGCCTGCCATAGGGACAAGCAGGGAAATATCAGGGCAGCTTTGTCCTGTTTCCCACTTGCTGACGGCCTTATCGGATATAAGCAGTTTTGCAGCAAGTTCTTTCTGGGTAAATCCTTTTTCTTTTCTAAGTTCTGCAACAAACAGGCCAAATTGTTTTTTGTCAATTTCAAACATAAAGTATTACTCCTTTCGCCATTACATTGCAATGTATGTTAGGAATATTGTAGCGGAGGAGTGCCGGTTTGACAACCGATAGACAGTAGAATCGACGCAGAAAGGGTATAAAAAGGGTATAGAAGAGCGATACGTTAAATATGTGTCCATTTTTCCAGCAGCACGGCTCCTGCGATGCCGAGGATGATACAGCTTCCGTGCGTGAAAAAGCCGAAGCCTGATACGGCAAAGCTGTCCAAGGGAAGGATGAGGATGGTGGCGGCAATGACGATGCCGATAATGGCGTGGAATGCCGCAGCGTAATGGCGTTCAAAGAGAGTGTTGACTGCTCGGGAAAGAAGAAATACCGTGAGCAGCGCGCAGATGCCTGCAGGCAGCAGTACTTTTAAGTCCAGTCTGCCGATGCCTTCTATAAAAGAAGTGTACAGACCGAGGGGCATAAGCAGAGTGGAAAAGCTCATACCCGGGACAATCACGCTGAGAGCCAGACAAAAGCCGCAGAAGAGGTATACTGCAAAACCAGGAGCGAGCTCGACGGAAAAAGAGTTTAACGCGCAGAGCAGCACGACCGTTACTGTCATGGAAATAAAAAGGGCGGCATGGGAGTTTTTGGTTTTGCCTTTGCTTTCTGCTTCCTTAAAAAGAGAGGGCAGCGTTCCGATAATCAGTCCCGCGAACAGGCAGACGGATAGGGAGGGATACTTTGTCAAAAAGAAAGACAAGAGTCGTGCAATTCCCAAAAAGCCGGCAATGATACCCAAAAAAACAGGAATCAGCTTTGGCACGTGGGTTTTAAAACAGCGAATGGGATTTGCCAAAAGCTCCATGATGGGCTTGTAGATACCGAAAATGACGCACAGCACACCGCCGGATATGCCGGGCAGGACGGCGCCCAAGCCGATGAAAGTACCTTGTATAAAGCGAAGTAAAACAGTAAAAAGGGAATTGCTGCTGCAATTTTTCTGCATATCATTCCTTCCTTTGCCGCATAATCTTTTTTGTCCGGTCAAAAGCATTCTAGCGTAAAAGCAGTATAAAACAACTTTTTCATTATAAGAAAGTATATTAAGACAGCCGGTAAGTCATGCATGGAGTTGTCTATAAAGCACGTTTCATGCCACATTTTTCATTTTTCTCTAAATTTATCCGCAGGGCAACCGATAAATATAATACAAGTGCTTGTAATACATTATGACATAAGTCGCCACGGATGGTATGCAAAGGGATAAGGACAGCCCCGCGTGTATCATTTTTGTTTTTTGTCAATCAGGGAGGGGAGACAGAGGCAAGGGACTAAGAAAGGGGCATAATTGCGAATTGATTCTAGTGTTATAGGAATGGATTCCGCCAGAAGATATTCCTCTTCATCAGTAAGAGGCAGCCGTTTTATGGTAAGGGACTACAGAAATGGAGCGGCAAACAGTTTAAATAGTACATTTGGTAATCTTTTTGATACGGGAGAAGCGCTTTCAGGCGAGGGCAATGCATCGGGAGAGACAAAGGACAGCAGCATGGCGTCGCGAGATTCCATCGAAGAGCTTCGGGAGAGAGTGGAAAGTATGCGGAGCGGAAGAGTCAGTATCCGAAACGCGGCGTCTGCCAGCTTAGACAGCTTCAGGCAGTCTACCATCCGTTCCCTCTTCAACGTGCTGTTTGGCGGAAGGCTGGGAGGCTTTTTAGGGAATACTTCCCTGTTTGCCGGTCTTAGGCAGTCTTCAGCAAACGTACTTACTTTAAGCTCTGAGCAGGTATACGAGGAGAGTGAAAGCACGTCCTTTTCCACCACCGGCGTGGTACGGACGGCGGATGGCAGGGAAATTTCCATCAATGTAGATGTTGCCATGAGCAGAAAATTTACCCAGTATTTTAAGGAGGAATTGCAGATTCCGCAGTTGGTGAATACCTGTGACCCGCTGGTGATTAATTTTGACGGGGATGTGGCAGAGCTTTCCGACCAGAAGTTTTTCTTTGATATTGATGGGGATGGCGAAAAGGATGAAGTGTCCTATCTGGGCAGCGGCAGCGGTTATCTGGCGCTTGACAAAAACGGGGACGGCACTATCAATGACGGCAACGAGCTGTTTGGACCGCAGACGGGCAACGGCTTTGACGACCTTGCAAAATATGATGCGGACGGCAACGGCTGGATAGATGAGAACGACCCTATCTGGTCACAGCTAAAAATCTGGTGCAAAAATGAAGACGGCACGGAGGCGCTTTATACATTGGCAGAAAAAGGTCTGGGCGCTATCTGCCTGCAGAATGCAGCAACGGATTTTGCATTAAACAATGCAAAAAACCAGACGAATGGTTATATTCGCAGTACCGGTATTTTCCTCTATGAGAATGGCAATGTTGGAACCGTCCAGCATTTGGACGTGGCAAAATAAAGAATAAAAAAATAGAATCGTCATAGTTTTCTGAAAACCATGCGGCGCGAAAAGCGGCGCATGGTTTTTTTCATGCTTTAAGAATAAAATGGCATTTTGGGGAAAAACTATCCGTACAAGAAAAATGTTACAGCTTTCTAATAAGTAAAAAAGGGAACAGGAAAGAAAGGACACGGATAGAAATGAACAGACAAAACAGAAATAACCGAAGCAACGGGAAGAAAGAGCGTATTGTCATGATAGCCACGTCGGTCTTTGTGCTGGCAGCACTTACCATGACGGGTTTATATGTAAAGAAAAACAGCGAAAAAAATAAAAATGACGGCTATAACATTGATTTCAGCGTACTGGAGGATAATTCACAGGACAATAATACCGTCCAGAATAAGTATGAAGAAATCGACGGGCAGACGGCAGAAGACTTTCAGCCCTTTGCACCATCTTTGGAAGACGATTTAGACTATACACCAATGGAGCCTGTTGATTCAGGCGAAGTACAAAATCCGGAAGGCGGAGAAGACGGCAAGCAGGAGGCAGATAACAAAAAGCCGGATGGTACAGGCGCTGTCACGGACAATGGCGTAAATCCTGCAACGGAAGGAGCGGATACGGCACAGGGAGAAACAGAGGGTAATGCGGAAGCGGACAACGCGGCAGTACCGGATACTGTAGAGGATGCGATGAACAGCACGGATACGGCGGCAGAGGACGCCATGGATCAGGCGGCAATCAATGCAGATGCCGGACTGCCCATTGTCAACCAGCCGGAGCCGGATTTTAAGTCGGGAGATACCCTTATCTGGCCTGTTACCGGCAATGTACTCATTCCCTACAGCATGGACAGGACAGTATTTTTCTCCACCCTGCAGCAGTATAAATACAGTCCGGCAATGGTGATTGCAGCGCTTGAGGGCGATGCTATTTCAGCAGCGGCTTCAGGGCAGGTAGTCGATGTTTTCTATAACGAAGAAATCGGAAACGCAGTTACGGTCAACATTGGAAACGGCTATAAAATTACCTATGGACAACTGAAAGATGTGGCAGTAACCAACGGCTCCTATATAGAACGCGGCAGCATTATCGGTTATGTGTCTGCGCCTACCAAGTATTATAGTGTGGAGGGAACCAATGTGTATTTTTCCCTTACATTAAATGACAAGCCCGTTGACCCTATGGGAGAGCTGCAGTAGGAGACAGAATAACATGTTTATTACAGGCGGACGCATTCTGACGATGGAAGGTCAGGAGTATGAAAACGGAACGATTCAGATAGAAAATGGAAAAATCATTGCCCTGCGGGAGGGCGCAATCGGAGATATGCCTGCAGGGAAGGAAAAGAAAGTGCTCGACGTGCAGGGGGCGTGGATCATGCCCGGACTGATAGAAGCGCATTGCCACATGGGTATTACCGAAGAAAAGAAAGGAATGGAGGGCGACGACTGCAATGAAAATGTGGAGCCCTCCACACCGCATCTGCGCGCTGTCGATGCAATCAATTCCATGGACGCTGCATTTGACGATGCGGTCAGGGCGGGGATTACGTCAGCGATGATAGGTCCCGGAAGCTCCAACGTGGTAGGCGGACAGTTTGCATTTGTAAAGACGAGAGGGAGATGCATCGACGATTTGATTGTCAAGGCGCCGGCAGCCATGAAGGTTGCATTTGGGGAAAATCCAAAGGTCAACTATGCAGGTATGGGAAAAAGTCCGGTGACGAGGATGGCGATTGCCGCTATCCTGCGGGAAGCGCTGTTTCAGGCAGGGCAGTACAAAAAGCAGAAGGAAAACGGCGGGGACGATTTTAAAGAGGATTTTCGGATGGAGCCGTGGCTTCCGGTTCTGAACGGGGAAATTCCGCTAAAGGCACATGTGCATCGGGTGGACGATATTTTTACAGCCATCAGAATTGCAAAGGAGTATGGGCTTTCTATGACGCTGGACCACTGCAGCGAGGGACACTTGGTTGCAGACAGGCTTGCAGAAGAGGGGTTTCCTGCGATTGTGGGACCGGATTTGTCCAGCAGAAGCAAAATAGAAGTACAGAATATGGCATTCAAGACAGTGGGGGTCTTAAACGCAGCGGGCGTCAAAACGGCTATCACTACCGACCATCCCGTATCTCTTATTCAGTCGCTTCCGCTTTGCGCAGGACTGGCGGTAAAAGCAGGGCTGCCTCATGAGGAAGGCTTGAAGGCAATCACCATTCATCCCGCTCAAATCTGCGGCGTGGCAGACAGGGTAGGAAGCCTTGCCGTGGGGAAAGATGCAGACATTGCCATCTTTGACGGCGATCCCATGGAAATTGCCACAAGAACACTGTATACGATTATCAATGGTGAAATTGTTTATGATGCATCGGAAGACGGCATACGAAAAGAGGCTTAGGATTTTGGCAGAGAGGAAGATCCTAAGCCTCTTTTTTGGCAGTTCTTTAATAAGACAGAATTTCGTAGCCGGTTTCCGTCACCAGAACCTGAATCTCCCATTGGGCGGAAGGCTTGCCGTCCGCCGTATATACGGACCAGCCGTCGGCTTTGTCTATGTAGATTTCACTGCCGCCCATGTTAATCATCGGCTCAATGGTAAAGACGAAGCCGGGAACCATAAGCATACCGGTGCCTTTTTCAGAAGTGTAGCTGACGAAAGGCTCCTCATGGAATGCAAGACCAACGCCGTGACCGCCTATCTCACGAACTACGCTGTATCCGTTTTTCTGCGCAAATTCGTTGATGGCGTGTCCCATATCGCCGAGGGGATGCCAAGGCTTTACCTGTGAAAGCCCGACGTTCAGGCTTTCCTTTGTGACTTCCACGAGCCGCTTCTTTTCGGGAGAAACCTCTCCGATGCAGTACATGCGCGAAGAGTCGGAAAAGTAACCGTTGTAGATGGTGGAGGCGTCCACATTGACAATATCCCCTTCGTGAAGTACCACGTCGCCGGAGGGAATACCATGGCATACCTGCTCGTTGATAGAGGTACATACGCTTTTGGGGTAGCCCTTGTAGTGCAGGGGCGCAGGAACGGCGTGGGCGGCGGTAGTCAGTTCATACACCCACTTGTCAATCTCTTCCGTGGTGATGCCCTCACGAATATGCTCTCCGATATAGTCAAGAACGGCAATATTGATTTTGGCGCTCTCTCTGATACCAGCTAACTGTGCTTCGTTCTTAATCAATTTTCTGGAGGGCACGAGAAAACCTTTCAGATGATATTCTTCGATGCGGCTGTCAAAATCACAGTGGCACTTTTTATATTTTTTGCCGCTGCCGCACCAACATTCATCATTTCTTCCTATTTTTTCCATAAGTCATGACTCCTCATTTCATTTTTACGCAGTTTTCGGTCGATATGGTATGATATACCGTGTACGCTTCGTCCTCTATCTCGTACAGGGGCTTTAACATAAAGTTCTTTGCCTGACCTCTGGTACGGTAATTATTTTGCAGCCACGGGAATGTGCTGTAGGTATGTTCCATCTGGGGAGACAAAAAATCTTGTGGCTGTGCGGCGTTTCCGGTGATACCATAGTCTGTTTCTGTCAGCCCTGCAAGTACGATGGGACCGTCCACGGCAGCGGCAAGCTCCGGCATGTCGGCAAGAGGCTCCATGACAACCCCGTCCGGCAGATACATACAGATAGTCGTTTTAGCCCACACGCCTGTCAGGTGAATATAACCGTCTGTAACCTGAAAGGATATATTTCCGCTTTGTCCGCTTACGTCTGCTTTCATCAGCTTTTCATAAGTAAAGCCGGAAAGCTTCGGCAGGGAAAGGGGCTGTCCGTCGATGGTAAGAACGGGGACATCCTGTATCCAGCAGGGAAGCCTAAAGGACAGGGTAAGCGCCGTGGGTAAATCTGTTTTAATTGTAAACTTTAAAGACCAGCGGGACATCTGGCTGTTGTCATTTTCATCAAATAATGCTTGTGTATTATAGTATTTCATGTCCGTATCCTGCGTAAAAAATACTGTGTTCTCACCATAGCGGCAATTTGCTTCGGACGGAATATACTGGCTGATGACGAGCCTGTTTGCAGGAATATCCTGATAATAGATAAGGTCGGGATACAAGGTCTGTGCCTGTACCATGGTGCCGTGGCAGCACCAGAAATCGCGGGTTTTGCTTCCCCACTTCTTTTTGCTTCCGGCAAGCATGGGCAGGAAGTAGGTGGGCATACCGGTAGAAGGGTTTTGCTGTGCCAGAAAACCATTATACAGACAGCGTTCGATATAGTCCGCATACTTGGTGTCGCCGCTCCAGTGATACAGGTAGGCGGCAGTACGCACCATATTGTAAACGGTGCAAAATTCCTGATTGCGTTCGCCAAGAAACTGTCCCTGCATATGGGGCGGCATCCAGAACTCTCCGGCATTCTGTCCGGTGGTAGCGAGCATACCGCGCTCGGTGACGGCACAATCCCAGAACAGCTCCGTGATACGCCGCCATTCTTCATCGCCTGTAACCTCGTATAGTCTGGCGGCACCATGGGATAAAGGAATACTGGCATTGGCATGACAGTTGGTGAGTGGATCCTGCCCGCTTTTCAATTTGCGAAATAAACCGGCATCCTGATAACGTCCGGCAAGTTCTTTGTAGATTTCATTCTTTGTAAGTGCATAAAGTTCCGTCCAGATTTCCAGCATACCGCCTTCTTCACCGCTGTAAACGGCATGGGGGCTGCGCTTTTTCATATCATCCGTCCATCGGATATACCAACCGGCAAGCCTGTCTAAAATTTCTAAAGCCTGTGTGCTGCCTGCATATTGGTAAGCATGGGTCAATCCCATAATCAGCTTGTGCATGGTGTACTGGGGAGACCAGATATACCGATCTGTCGTAAGCATTTCAAAATATTTTTCAGGGATGGGACCGACCCAGCCGTTTCCGTTTAATTCCTGACAGCGAGCCAGTTCTGAAATGATGTTATCCAGCTTGCATTTCAATGTTCTATCCTTGTCCGAGGAGGAAAGAGCGGCGGCAGCAGACAGCCAGTGCCCTAAAAAGTGTCCGCGAAGCTGGCATGTGGGAGCTTCCCAGCCCCAGTGCAGATGCTCGTTAGATACCTGAATACATGCTTCCAGATAAAAATTCTGCAGCAGGCAGGTGCTGTCAAGCTCCAAAAGATACTGACGGTTTAAGTCCATGCGCTCTCGAAATATGGAGGGCAGGATGGTTACTTGGGATTTGTCAAGGGAGGTCAGCATAGAATGCTCCTTTCTGCTATGTGTTGATTTAAGGGGGCTGTGAAACTAAGGGCTGCAAGTGTCATTGTACGGATGGTATATGCCGCCGCAATATGCTTCGGATTCTACGCCTCGCAATCACCCGCCATTATATTGTAGTGGCAGCATTTGCCTCCTGCACCAAAACCTCTCCCACCGCCTCAGGGTCATCCCGTATGATTTCCCCCACAGCAGGCAGGGTAATACATCCCGCATAGGGGTTTTTGATACTAATCACCGGCGCGGTAAGGGAAGCCTCCACCTGTGACCTTTCAAAGCACAAATCTGCATCGCACATTTCACAGTCAATCAGCTTTAAGCCTTTGCAGTAACACAAGGGCTGGGTGCCAATGATTTTGCAATGTTCAAAGGTAACGTTTTCACAGTACCAGGCAAGGTATTCCCCTTTGACGGTGCTGTTGCGTACCACAATATTTTTTGCATGCCAAAAAGCGTCCTTTGTATCGAAAATACAGTTTTCAAACAAGGAATCTTCTATGTACTGGAAAGAATATTTACCATTCAGGGTCACATTCTGAAAGTGCAGGCGGCTGGAGCGCATCATAAAATATTCGCTTGCAGCGGTGCAGTTTTTCATTTCGATATCCTGCACGGACCAGCCGAATTCAGGAGAAATAATGTCGCAATCCAGCATCTTTACCCGTGCACATTCCCGCAGCGCTTTAATGCCATGGAGCTTTGTGCCGGTGATATGGATGTCTTCGGAATACCAGAGCGCCGCACGGCAAAGTGCTGTCAGTTCCGAGCGGCTGATGGTAAGGTTATGGTTATGCCAAAAGGGATAGCGCAAGTTAAAGAAACAGTCTTCCACTTGAATATCGCTGCTTTCCTTCAAAGCACTTTCCCCATCTGCGGGTCCGTCAAAAGAACAGTTTTTGACAAGCAGCCCCTTGCTTCCGTACAGGGCGCGTTCGCTGTCAAGTGACTGGTTTTCTAGTATGTTCATGTCTGTATTCACGCCTTTCTTTGTAAAGTATCTAAAATGCTCTTCTTTAGTATATGACACAATGAGGCAAATAGCAAACAGGAAATTTTAGTATGCAAAACGTGCTGTTTGATAGTTATAAACAGCAAAAAATGGGAACTTTTTCAACACATACCGCCAATACTTTACCTTTTTGTGTAAACATGATAAAATGTGCGAAAAGGCGTGACAGGAGGGCAGTCGGTTGTCTGGAAGAAAAAGACCAAACAAAAGAATCGTGCTATGGTTTTTGGCGGCTTTGGCAGCAGTATTTACCGGCTGCGGTTCGCGTGATGACGGGGAGAGGGCACAAAAGCAGGAGACGCAGCAGGCAGAGATTTTCAGCATGGAAACAGAACCGGTGCTTGACTATGAAGTGCCTGTTGTTCTGCCCGGGATTTTAGTGGACAGGATAGGATATGAAGCATTGTCATATAAGACGGCAGTGGTGCGGGGAAGCAGTCTGCCCGCCCGTTTTCGTATTGTCAATGCTGACACGGGAGAAGTGGTATACACCGGCAGTCTGGAAGGCGCAGGTTACGATACAGAGACGAAGGAATATAATAGTTATGGGGATTTTTCCGCGCTGACAGAGGAAGGCGTTTACTATATGGAGTGCGATATGTTAGGGCGCTCTTATTCATTTGAAATAAAGGATACCATGTATGAGGATTTGATGGAGGAGGCAATCGCACTTTTAAACGGCAGGCGCAGTCATTTGACAGCAGCAGACGTGTTAGATGTATGTCAAAGTGTTTCCGTACTGCTATTGTCTTACGAGCTGTTTGCACCTGTGTATGAAGGGCGGGCGGCAGAGGGAAAGGAGCCTCCTCTGATTGCACTTGTCAAAAGCTATGCGGAGTGGCTGCTTACAATGCAGGATGCACAGACAGGAGCCGTACTGGAAGAGGGAGAGGCGTTGTGGACGGAAACGGCATGGTTATCGGCTGTGCTGGCAAAATTCAGCTATACCTATCAAAAATACGACAGCGTCTATGCAACGGTATGCCTGCAGGCATCTGACAAGGCGTGGAAAGCGATAACAGAACAAAAGCAGCAAAAGGCAGAGGAAAGCGGGGAAGGCAGTTATGAGGAAGTGATGTTTTATGCGGCTGCCGAATTGTACCGTGCCACCGGACGAAACGCATATCATCTGATGGTGATAGAGTTAAGTAAGGATATGACGGCGGATGCGGATAAAGTTGCGCTTGTTTTCGGCACATTGACGTATGCCTCCACAAAACGAAGTGTAAACATGGATTTATGCGCGCGTCTGACGAAGGTGCTTTTGGATGAAGCGGAATATATTGCGGAGCTTGCACAGGAGGATGTTTTTTCTGCCGGCAGCAGTCTGGCGGAAGAAAGTCTGGAGGAAATCCTTTGGGATATGGTAGTGGTATCCTCGGTAGATTATATCATTACCAACCATGAATATGCCACGTTGATTGAAAATCATCTGCACTATCTGGCAGGGGTAAATGAGACGGCAGCCTGCCATACCTGCCCCGATGGAGAAAGCGCGGGTGCGGACATCGGCAAGGACTGTATGAGTACGGCGGAGTATGTGATGATGTTGAGTGAAATTTTGAGCCATAAACAGGAGGAGTAATTGATGGATATAGTGGTGCTTGCGGGCGGAATCAGTACGGAGAGAGACGTATCCTTGGTGACCGGCAAAATGATTTACCGCGCCCTGAAAAAGAATGGGCACAGAGTTATTTTGCTGGATGTATTTTTAGGATATGAAGGCACGGATATCGACTCTGTTTTTTCTCTGAATAAGGATTGGGAGGCGCAGGCAGAGGATATAAAAGAGACAAATCCGGACATTAACCGGATAAAAGCCATGCGGAAGGATTGGGAGAAATGTTTTTTCGGTCCCAATGTGATTGCCGCCTGCCAGAAGGCGGATGTTGTATTTATTGCACTGCATGGTGAAAATGGCGAGAATGGAAAGGTGCAGGCATATTTTGATTTGATGGGGATTACCTACACGGGAACGGATTATGTAAGCGCGGCGCTCAGCATGGATAAGGGGCTGTCCAAAGATATTTTTCGCCAGTACGGGATTCCCACGCCAAAGGGAATTCGTTTGAAAAAGGGAGAGTCAGAATTGGAGCGGGTGCCCTTTCCCTGTATGGTTAAGGCTTGCTGCGGCGGCTCCAGCGTGGGCGTCTGCATAGCAGAAAATGAGGCAGAATATGAAGCGGCAAAGGCAGAGGCGTATCAATATGATGAGGAGATTGTCATAGAGCAGTATATTGAAGGCAGGGAGTTTTCCGTCGGGGTGCTGGACGGAGAGGCGCTGCCGGTGATTGAAATAGAACCGCTTGTGGGTTTTTACGATTACAAGAACAAATATCAGGCAGGCAGCAGCATCGAGACCTGTCCGGCGCTTCTTGCAAGAGAGAAGACAGAAGAATTGCAGCGCTGTGCGGAGACAGTATTTGGCGCATTGCGGCTGAAAAAATATGCCAGAATGGATTTTATGATGGACAAAAACGGGGAAATCTATTGTCTGGAGGCAAATACCATGCCGGGCATGACGCCTACCTCGCTGCTGCCGCAGGAGGCTGCCGCCGCGGGAATGAGCTATGAGCAGCTTTGTGAAAAGCTGTTGGAAATATCCCTTCGGGACAAAAAGGATTGATAGAATAAGGAGCGTATGTACTATGGAAAATACCATGCAGAATATGACACTTTATAATATTGCGGAGGCTTGCTGCGGCAGGCTGCTGCGGGGCGCTTTGGCGGCAGGTGATGCGAAAAGGGAGATTACCTGTGCGGAAATTGATTCCCGTAAGATGATGGCAGGAGGTCTTTTCTTTGCCGCAAAGGGCGAAAAAGTGGACGGACACCGGTTTATCGGGCAGGTATTTGAAAAAGGGGCGCTCTGTGTCGTGACGGAAAAGACACCTGAGCAGGTAGAAGAAGAGCATGGGGTGCCTGCAGCTTCTTGGGGTTTTTATATTTTGGTGGAAAATACGTTTACGGCGCTGCGGGGAATTGCCGCTTTTTACCGAAAGCAGTTGTCTGTTCCGGTGGTGGGTATTACAGGAAGCGTAGGCAAAACCAGCACAAAGGAATTTATTGCAGGAGTGCTCTCTGCAAAATATCAGGTGCTAAAGACAGAAGGTAATTTTAACAATGGCATCGGGCTGCCCCTGACGCTTCTGCGCATCCGCAGGGAGCATGAGGCGGCGGTAGTAGAGATGGGCATCAGTGATTTTGGGGAGATGAGCCGGCTTGGGGAAATGGCAAGACCGGATATCTGCGTGATTACCAATATTGGGCAGTGCCATCTGGAAACGCTGCATGACAGGGCAGGTATTTTAAAGGCAAAGACGGAAGTTTTTCACTATATGCAGGAGGATGGAGAGGTCTGTTTAAATGGCGATGACGATTTATTATCCATGATTCAGACCGTGAATGGCAAGGCGGTGCATCATTTTGGCATTTCGGAGACGGAGGGTTTTGAAGTGTTTGCGACCGATATTGAAAATCTGGGTCTGGCAGGGAGCCGCGCCGTGATGCATATTGGCGGCAGCCTGTTGACAAAGAGTCATAAGCCGGAGGAGTCTTATCCCGTAGAGATTACGCTTCCCGGGCAGCATATGGTGATTAACGCTATGGCGGCGGCAATGGTCGGAAGACTTTTGGGGCTTCAGGTGGAAGAGATACAAAGAGGAATCAAGAGTGTGGAGCCGGTGGGAGGCAGAAGCCATATTGTGCGGCTTGCAAAAAGGACGGTGATTGACGACTGCTATAATGCCAATCCTGTGTCCATGAAGGCGGCGCTTGACCTTTTGTCCGGTGCGTTAGGCAGAAAGATTGCCATTCTGGGCGATATGTTTGAATTGGGAAATCATTCCGATAAAATGCATGAAGAAGTGGGAGCTTACGCCGTAGAAAAAGAAATAGACGCTGTTTTCTGTGTGGGAGAAAGCGCCCGCTTTATGTACGATGCAGCGCTGGTAAGGTATGACGGAATGCAGGATATTCGATATTTTGCAGCCAAGGAAGAGCTGTTAGAGAGTCTGCCGGATCTGGTTTTAGAGGGGGACACCATATTGGTAAAGGCATCTCATGGAATGGGCTTTGCCGAGATTGTGGAAGCGTTAAAGCAGATGTAAGTTGTCGCCGTGCAGAGCTGCTTTGCCACACAGCCGGATAGCTGCATGACAAAGCGGCGGCACGGCACAGCGTCCGTACAAACGGCTGTACTTTGGCGGATAATCAGTGCCTGCTCAGCCCTGCTGCGAATCCTGTGTTTCAGGAAAATAAGCGGCTTTGTTTCTGAAATAGGTTTCTTCGATAATGCCCTTGACCTTGGAGCCGATAAATTTCTTTTCTTCTTTGGGAAGTTCGCTTATGGATACAGGCGCGCCGTATTCAATGACTACAGTGCGCTTTTTTATTTTAGGAAACTGGTCTTCAAAAACGGCGGCAGAATTTACAATCGTCATGGGAATAATGGGAACGCCTGCTTTTTCTGCAATCTTAAAGCTTCCTTCGTGGAAAGGAAGGAAGGTGTCAGAAGTCTTGTTGCGTGTGCCTTCCGGAAAAATGCAGATGGAAATACCGTTCTTTGCTTTTTCAATGGCGGTAAGAATGGTTTTCATGCCCTCTTTGATGTTGTCACGATCCAAAAAGAGACAGTGCAGGTTTTTCATCCAAGTAGAGAGCAGCGGTATCTTTTCCATTTCTTTTTTCGCCACATAGCCGGTAGGACGGGGAACCCGCACATAGGTGAGTACGATATCAAAAAAACTGCGGTGGTTGCCCACATAGAGGACGGCGCTGTCCTTCGGCAGATTTTCTTCGCCTAATGCGATTACCTTTACGCCGGCGATGCGTATCACGCAGCGAAACGCCCAGTTTACGATAGCGAGGGAGCTGCGGTTTTTGACATCCATATTAAATTTTCCGATAATCCATTCTACAATCATAAGGGGGATGGATAAAATCAGGAACAATATTACAAAGGATGAAACAGAAAGAAAACGTATCATAAAAATCTCCTTTTGGTAAAGTTTTATCCGGCAGCTTAAAAGCCGCGTTTTTTCAGCCCGGCAAAGAGCAGTACATAAAATTCGCAGACGTCGAAGCCTTTTATGTTTTTGTGTGTCAAATCAATCATGTCCCCGTGGGAAATCCCTTTTTTGCCTGCACATAAAACGCCCATATAATTGCGCCACGCGGCAGAGGAAACGCTCACCAGCCCGTCATTGTCCCCCTCGTATTTTTTGCAGAGAAGATACCCAATATTTAAGGGAAAACCGGCGCTTCGCGCAGAGCGCATTTTTGAGGCGACGCTTTGATAAAAAACGTTGGACATGTCCGGCGTCCGGCTGTTAAATACGGCGCAGGAGGCGGCGGTAAGGTCCTGTACGCCCGCAAGAAAATCGGGGGCGTTATCGCCAAGCTTACGAAACAGGGCGTTGTAACGGGAAGCGGTAAAACAAATCAGCCACCCGGGCAGGGACGCAAGAAGCGCATCTGCAAACCGGCAGCCGCGGTGGGGAGTGTTTATGGTAGTCAGCGACGCCACATAGGGAGCCATACCGAGCCTGCTGATGGCGTACCGTGCATCCAGACCGCCCTTGGAATGCGCTACAATATTGACTTTTTCTGCGCCGGTCTGTTCCAGAACACGCAGGATTTCCTGCTTCAGCTCCTTCGCACTGTCTGCAATGGAAAGAGAGGACTGCTGCCTGCCGTAGAAAACCGCTGCGCCATTGCGTTTCAGAGCGTGCGGTATGCGTCCCCAGTAATTGAGGCACTGCCAATCCCGAAAGAAAACGCCATGTACCATAATGACAGGGAAACGGGTCCTGCATACGCTGCTTTCAACCCGCGCAGAGTCTAACAGATACCGGTTTTTTTCGTAAAGAATTTCTCTTCGCACAATAGCGCACCATTTCACGAAGAGGACAAGACTAAAAGGCAAAAGCCACCAGAAAAAAAGCATCAGCAGGCGCAGGACAATGCCGAGCTGTGCCGAACAGAAGGCAGTCCTGAGAAAGCCGTTCATATAGTGGATAAAAAGAAATATGCCCGCCATAAGAGCATTTACCGCAAGCATAATCAGAAGCCCGCGCTGTGCATCCGGCGTGTGCCGCCGGATAATTGCCAGAGGCGAGAGCTTTGTTGTGCAGAAAAAAACGATATATCCGGTTATTTCCGCAAACAGGCAGAAAGCCGAGGTTACAATCAGCTCATAGCCGCCGGAGAGCACCTGAAGCCGTAACTTCAGTCCCTTTTCATAGCAGGGAAGAATTTCCGTAATCAGGTAAAAAAATCCTATGGTTATCCACAGAAAAAAGCCATAAAAAATCCTGCTGAAAATAAAGCTTTCATTTTTGGTAAAAAAATCCAACAGCAATACAATATTCATCATCAGCAGTACACAGATGCAGCCCGCAGCTCTTCGTAAAGACTTTATCATGAAGTACCTCCAATAAAAAACAACCGCCAGACAGTTGCCGGCAGTTGTTTTTTTAGGCGCGCCGATGGCGCGCGTTTCTACCTGTCTTTGCTCTCAGCAGACAGTATAGCACTTTTTTTACTCGAATACTACTGTTTTATCCAAGTATTCGGTTTTTACCACAATAAACGGATAGGAAGGAGCGGTGCCAACCCTGTCTTCGGGGGAGGGACCGAGAAGGCTGGTACTTATGTAGATGGAATTGTCCGTCAGGTATAAATCATTGACGGCAATGCTGTATCCGCCGGTCGCCTGTTCGCCGTAGCCCACACAGATATACAAATATTCATTGTCAGTGTAGGTGATTTTGAACTCGGCGTTTTGCCGTTCCGCAATCAGTGACTTCAGTTCATCAGGCAGCCGCTCCTCACTGATAATGGTAAATTCCAAATCGCGTAGTCTGGTGGTTTCGCTGGTACCTATACCGCAGCCGCCCAAAAAGCACGCAAAGAGCAGCAAAGCGGCAGTAATCTGAAAGAGAAGCTTTATTCTGTTTTTTTTTCATACACATCACATTCTCGGGATTTATATAATCTTATGAGGAGAAAATAAGTAGTATGCACAGAAAAGCAGAGTGTGCTATACTCTAGGTAGAAATTGCCGCAGGAGTATGGCGCACTTGCGTCTTTACGGCGGCAAGGACTTTTATAGTATGGTTTAGGAGGGAATACCGGTTATGCTTTTCATAGCGAATGCCTATGTGATGAATCCGGCCACGGGGGAGGAAGGATATCAGGATATTTTAATTGAGGGAAGCCGCATTGTAAAAATGGGGGAAAATCTGTATGACACTATGACGAAAAACGGGGAAACAGAAGGGCTTCAAATCATCGATGCGACAGGGCTTGTGGCGGCGCCCGGGCTGGTGGACGTACATGTCCACTTCAGGGACCCGGGTTTTACCTACAAGGAGGATATAGAGACAGGTGCAAAAGCGGCGTTAAAGGGCGGCTACACCACTGTGGTGCTGATGGCAAATACCAAGCCTGTGGCGGACAATGCGGAAACGCTTGCCTATGTACTGGAGAAAGGCCAAAAAACGGGACTGCATGTGGAAACCTGTGCTTGTGTAACCCGCGGGATGAAGGGACAGGAGCTGACGGACATGGAGCAGCTTTTCAGAGAGGGTGCTGCGGGTTTTACGGACGACGGCGTCCCCGTGTTGACGGAAGAAATTGTAAAAAGCGCCATGCAGGAAGCCGGACGGCTGGGCGTGCCCATCAGCTTTCACGAGGAAAATCCTGCTTTTATCGAAAATAACGGTGTCAATGCGGGTGCTGCATCCGCCCATTATCAGATAGGCGGTTCTAAGCGGGAGGCGGAAATCGACTTGGTGCGGCGGGATTTGGCGCTTGCACTAAAGACGGGCGCCTGCGTCAACATACAGCACATCAGCACGAAGGAAGCGGTGGAGCTAATCAGGCAGGCAAAAGCGAAGGGCGGCGATATCCACGCAGAGGCGACGCCTCACCATTTTACCTTGACGGAAGAAGCCGTGATACGGTACGGCACACTGGCGAAGATGAACCCGCCTCTCAGGGAGGAGAGCGATCGTATGGCAATCATCGAAGGGCTTAAGGACGGCACCATCGACTTGATTGCGACGGACCATGCGCCCCACAGCCGCGAGGAAAAAGCGCGTCCCATCACGGAAGCCCCCAGCGGCATCATCGGACTGGAAACCGCGCTGGCGCTTGGCATCACCTACCTTGTGGACACGGGACAGCTCTCCCTCATGTCCCTGCTTGAGAAAATGACGATAAATCCTGCCCGCATGTATCATTTTGATGCCGGTTATCTCGCAGAAGGCGCGCCTGCAGACATTGTACTCTTTGACCCGCAGGAGAGCTTTATTGTGGATGGGTTTGCGTCAAAGTCGGAGAATAGTCCGTTTTTGGGGTGGAGATTACGGGGAAAGGTGAAGTATACGATTTGCGGCGGGGAGAGCAAGTATGAGGATTCCTGTGCCGGAAAAGAGGAGAAAACCAGAAAGGAACGCATCATGCACAAGAAAAAATTAACTGCAGCAGTAAACTCACAGCGCGAAATTGCGCCCCATATTTATGACCTGCGGCTGTCCGTCAAGCTGGCGGCGGATGCGAAGGCGGGGCAATTTGTATGCCTGTATCCGAAGGATAAGAGTACGCTGCTTCCCCGTCCGATAAGCATATGTGAGGCAGACGGGGAAAGCGGCATCCTGCGGCTTGTCTACCGCGTTGTGGGAAAGGGAACGGCGGAGTTTTCACGTCTGACTAAAGGAGAGACCGTAGAAGTGCTGGGAAATCTGGGAAATGGATTTCCTGTGGAGGAAGCGGCGGGAAAGCGCGTGTTTATCATGGGAGGCGGCATTGGCATTCCGCCTATGTTAGAGCTTGCGAAAAGGCTGCAGGCGGATAAGCAGATTATTGTCGGCTACCGTGACCGCGATACTTTTTTAAAAGAAGAGCTGGAGCAGTACGGGAGCGTCTATGTGGCGACGGAGGACGGCAGCGTGGGAAGCCGCGGCAACGTGATGGATGCCATACGGGAAAACGGGCTTTGTGCGGATGTGATTTATGCCTGCGGTCCTATGCCGATGCTGCGTGCCATCAAAAAGTATGCCGAAGAACAGGGAATCCCCGCTTATATCTCTCTTGAGGAGCACATGGCGTGCGGCGTGGGCGCCTGTCTGGGCTGCGTGGTAAAGACAAAGAAGGTGGACAGTCATTCACATGTAAACAATGCCCGCATCTGTACGGACGGGCCGGTTTTTGAGGCTGGGGAGGTGGATATCTGATGAATACAAAAGTAACGATAGCAGGCGTGGCCCTGCAGAATCCTGTGATGACGGCTTCGGGGACATTTGGCTCCGGTATGGAATACGGCGAATTTGTGGACCTAAACAGACTGGGTGCAGTGGTGACAAAGGGCGTGGCAAATGTACCGTGGGCAGGCAATCCCACGCCACGTGTGGCGGAGGTCTATGGCGGTATGTTAAATGCCATTGGACTGCAGAACCCGGGTATTGATGTTTTTATAGAAAGGGATATTCCTTTCTTAAAACAGTACGATACGAAGATTATTGTGAATGTATGCGGAAAAACAGTGGAGGATTATATTGCAGTTGTGGAGAAGCTGGGGGACGAGGGAGTGGATATGCTGGAAATCAACGTCTCCTGCCCCAATGTCAAGGAGGGCGCCATTGCCTTTGGGCAGAAAACGGATGCGCTGTTTGACATCACCTCACAGATAAAAAAACATGCCGTACAGCCTGTTATCATGAAGCTGAGTCCGAATGTGACGGACATCGGCGAGATGGCGAGAGCGGCGGAGGCCGCGGGAGCGGACGCTATTTCTTTGATTAACACGCTGACAGGTATGAAGATTGATATTCACAGGCGTACCTTCGCCCTTGCCAACAAGACGGGCGGTATGTCGGGGCCGGCTATCAAGCCGATAGCCGTGCGGATGGTGTATCAGGCGGCATCCGCCGTCAAAATTCCGATAATCGGAATGGGCGGCATCTGCAATGCCGAGGACGCGGTTGAGTTTTTGTTAGCCGGTGCGTCGGCAGTCAGCGTGGGGGCAGCAAATTTCTTTAACCCCTATGTGACGGAGGAAATTGTGCGCGGCATTGAGGCGTACATGGAGCAATATCACATAGAAGATATCAAGGAGCTTATCGGCGCGGTGCGGGAGTCATAATTTGGAGAATACCTTCATATAGTAAGTATAAGCACATATATGGAGGTATTTTTGTGGAACTGATTAAGAAAAACATACATATGGACCGTATAAAATGCAGAAGTACCAGTCAGGTGACGCTGGAGGAGGATATCAATATTCCCGACAGCAAGCCGGACGTGGCTGCCCTTATTTACGAAAAAGGCCAGATACAGATAGAAGAGGTAAAACCGACAGAGGACCACGTGAGTATCCGCGGCAGGCTTCTTTTTTCTGTTCTGTACCAGACTCGTGAGGAGGGGCAGAAGCTGGTTTGCGTCGAGGGGAAAATTCCTTTTGAAGAGCAGCTTTATATGGAAGGAGTACAGGGAACGGATGCCGTGACGGTAAAACCTATGCTGGAGGACTTGACAGTGGGCACCATCAATTCCCGCAAGCTGTCCGTGCAGAGTCTTTTTACTCTAAAGGCATGGGTGGAGGAGCTGTACGACGAGGAAGCGCCTGTGGACATTTATTTTGAGGAGTCCGGCGCACCCCTTGAGTACCGAAAGGTGAAGATGGAACTGGCACAGATTGCCATTCAAAAGAACGATATCTTCCGTATTCGTGAGGAAATTCCGCTTCCGCAGAATTATCCCAATATTTTTCATACTATCTGGGATAGTGTGACGCTGGAGGAAGTGGAGTTCAAGCCGCTTGCGGAAAATATATCCGTACAGGGAGATGTGCATATTTTTGTTTTGTACGAAGGAGAAGGCGAAGATGCGCCGATACGTACGTTTGAGACGACTGTTCCTTTCAGCGGGACAGTGGAGTGCCATGGCTGCAGCGACGGCATGATTGCGGATATCGGTTATGAAATCGGGCACAGGGAATTGGAGGTCAGACCTGATTTTGATGGCGAGGAACGTATGTTAGGGCTGGAGCTGGTGCTGGATATCTCCATGAAGCTTTATGACGAAGAGACCGTGGAGATGATTTCCGATGTGTACGGCGTCACCAAGGAAGTAGAAAATATAGAAAAACCGGTAGAGTTTAAGCAGCTTCTCATGAAAATAGGCGGAAAGAGCAAGGTGACGGACCGTCTTAAAGTAAAGAATCCGGAGGAAAGAGTGCTTCAGCTTCTTTACAGCAGCGGCAGCGTGCAGATAGACAGTCAGGGCGTGACGGAAGAAGGTATTGTACTGGAAGGGACGGTATTTTTGCAGATTTTGTATATTACCGGAGACGACACGTCTCCCTATAACTGCTTAAAGGCATCGATTCCGTTCAATTATACGCTGGAGGTTCCGAATATCAGCCCTTCCGACAGCTTCCGCGTGCATTCGGCTGTAGGGCAGCTTCAGGTAGTAATGATTGACAGCGAGGAAATGGACGTCAAGGCAGTGTTGGATTTTCAGGCGGTGGTATTCCGCAGCGTGCCGCAGATGTTGATTTCGGACATCAAGGTATCCGAGCTGGATATGTCCAAGGTGAGCGAACTGCCCGGCATGGTAGTGTATGTGGTGCGGCCGGAGGATAATCTTTGGAATATCGGCAAACGGTATTATGTGCCGGTTGAAAGAATCAAAGAGGTTAATGAGCTTAGCTCCGATGAAGTCAGAGCGGGGGATAAACTGCTGATTGTAAAAGGCGCATAAGATTACGGGAAATGAAACAAAGGGCTGTTGCAGGAGCGGCAAAACAGGCTGCGAAAGCGACAGCCCCTTTATGCTGCCGGCAAGTCGGCCGGCAGCTTGTCTGCGGCAATCAAAGACACATCCGCAAAATATTGACAACGTCTTTTTCTGTGAGCGGCACATAGGCTTCGGAAAGCCCGCCGAAGCGGACAGCCTTTTTTGCCATAATTTCAAACTTGGAATCGTCTATGCCAAGCTCTGTCAGCGTCATGGGGATGCCACATTCTAAGAAAAATTCTTCCGTGGCGTCGATTGCCATATTAGCGCACCTGTAAGCGTCAGGCTCTGTGATGCTCCACACGTTTCTGGCGTACTCGCAGAATTTTCCCACGGTATCATCATTTAAAATATAGCGGAACCATCGCGGCGTCACAATGGCAAGACCGACGCCGTGGGTGATGTCGTAGTAAGCGCTCAGCTCGTGCTCAATCGGGTGGCAGGTCCATGCGCCGCCTTTGCCGCAGGCAGTCAGCCCATTCAGCGCCTGTGTGCTTGCCCACATCAGGTTGGCTCTGGCTTCATAGTTGGCAGGCTCCTCCAAGGCAATGGGGCAGTATTTGATACATGCCTTCAGCAGTCCTTCGGCAAAGCGGTCAGAGATAAAAGCACGGTTTTCTTTCTGAAAATACTGTTCAAATAAATGGGACATAATGTCCGCCGTTCCCGCTGCCGTCTGCACAGAGGGCAGGGTATACAGATAGGAAGGGTCGCAGATGGAAGCCTTTGGAATAAAATCATGGGAGGAAGTTCCCAGTTTTTCGTTGGTTTCCCTATTGCTGATAACGGCATTTTTGTTCATTTCCGAGCCGGTTGCCGCCAGTGTCAGCACGGTCACAATAGGGAGGACATTTCCGATTTTTTCAGGATTTGTCACCAAATCCCACGGGTCCCCTTCATAGGCGGCGCCTCCGGCAATTACCTTGGCTGCGTCGATAACGCTGCCGCCTCCGACAGCAAGCACAGCGTCGATGTCATGTTCCTTGCAGAGCTTTACGCCTTCACGGACGGAAGTAATTTTGGGATTTGGCTCCACGCCGGACAGCTCATACAGAGAAAAGCCGGAGAGCAGTTTTAGAACCTGTTCGTACAGTCCGTTTTTTTGAATGCTGCTGCCGCCGTAAACAAGCAGTATTTTCTTGCCGTAAGGCGCTAACAACTCCGGCAGCGCTTCAAGCTGCCCCTCCCCAAAGCGGATGTCCGTGTAAGCGTGAAATCTGAAACGATTCATAAATGATACCTCCATTTGTCATAAATAGGTTACAGCAATTTGACTCTGCCCTTTGCGGATATTATAGCATAAATAAATAGAATTGTTTATGCTATATTTTTTTCCTTTCTTCCAATGATATACTGAGAATAAAGCGTAGAAAAGGAGTGAAACAGACATGAAAAATATTGATAAGGAATTAGTCGAATGGGCAGTGAATAAGATTCAGACAGAGTACAGGGAAGACGTATCATTATTGATAGGTCAAGTAGGCGGGGGGAAAATTCCCACGGATGAACAAAATATGGTATTTGATTTTTTTGTTCCGGCAACCGAACGCGGAAATCAACTGGCGCGTACTTTTATCATTGAAGATATGGGATATGATTTGTATCCGATTTCCTGGGAAAGACTGGAGCGGATTGCCAATATCGAAGAACCCCAAATGATTTTTGCATTTGCAAGGGGGGAAGTGATTTATGCAAAAAGAAAAGAGGAAAAAGACCGTTTTGAAAATTTAAAGGCGGAAATGCTATTAAAATTGCAGGATAGTACATTTCACACACCGAAAAGTCTGGAATTTTTGGAAACCGCGCAGGAGATTTTTCAGACAATGCTTTTTGAAGAATCATTATGCAAGGTGCGAAAAGCAGCCGGCGGCGTGTGCTGCTACCTGATGAATTCGATTGCTATGGTAAACGGAACCTATTTAAAAAGCGGGTATATGAATCTGACGGATAATTTGCATGTGATGAAGGACTATCCGTGTGAATTTGAAAAAGCGTTTACGGAAATGCTTTCTGAAAGAGAAATCGCTGCCGTCAAAAAAAGGGTATATGAATTAATTCGTATCACAAGAAACTTTCTTATGCAAAGGATAAAAACAGAAGGGGAAAAAACGGGGGAGCCAAATTTTGAAGATTTGGTAATGTGGTATCAGGAAATGCGGTATACTTTTCGCAGACTTGCTTATTTTACAGGAATAGACAGCGTCGAGGACAGTTATTTGCTGGGCTGCTACCTCCAAATCGAATTTGATGCCGTGCAAGAGGATTTTAACTTAAAGAAAATGGACTTATTGTCTGCTTTTGATAAGGAGAATCTGCATGGATTTGCAAAAAAAGCAGAAGAAATAGAGAACTATATTGTAGAAGTGCTCGAAGAAAGCAATGCACCGCAAAATAGATATGCTTCTTTTTGGGAATTTGCCAAGGAAAACGGGTGAAAATATATTTGAAAGCAGGGGGGTCTCCATGAAATATCAAAATGCTTCCCATGTTCTGCCTGATGAACTGCTAAAAGAAATACAAAAATATGTGACGGGTGAAGCAATCTATATTCCGGAACCCAAAAAGAAAAAGTGGGGAGAAGGTTCCGGTGCAAGACAGTTTTACCATGAGCGCAACAGAAAGATTCAGTCAGATTATCAAAAGGGAATGAAAGTAGAAGCATTAACGGAAAAATACAATTTATCAGCGGAAAGCATAAAGCGAATTGTTTATAGCAAATGTTCTTTTGATTGAGACATACGCAAACAGACGATACCGATTATGAAATATATTTTGAAAATGGGGAGAGTGGTTTGTTCTGTGAATTGCGGGTTCCTGTGAAACAAATTTAGCGTATACTTCGGCGGGTATTATATGGTAAATAATAACATAACTATATTTTACAAAAAGCGCGAGCCGGACTGAACCAGCTCGCGCTTTTGGCATCGGATGCTCTGTGTTAGTGACAATGATGCCGTCTGCCGCATCCATGGCGTGAAACCGTCTTGTAGGAAGCTCTTTCACAGGAATGGTCGCAGTAACCGCTCTCATGGTCGTATCCGCAATAGGAATCGCCGTCATGTGTGTGCCTGCCTTCTTCGGTACATCCATCTACCGTGCAGACAGGGCAGACGTCATCGTTGGAAGACTGCTGTCTGTGATGATGGCCGTGGGCAGAAACAGGCATAACGAAAAGGAAAGATACCATTGCTGCGGTCATTGCTGCAGTAAACAATTTTTTCAGGCGCATGGCAAAAACCTCCTCTCTTTTTATAAAAGGGTATGCTGTTTTGCAGGAGCAAAGCAGTATATCCAAAATCTGTATTGTTAGGGTTAGTATATCACGCTGCTGTATTTCGGGCAAGATGCAAAGCCTTTTTGGCTAAAATAAACTGCCGTCACATGTCGTCAAACAGCATCCATCCTGCATTTTGGATTCTGCGAGTAATTTCTTCCCATTTTTCACGTGCCAGACGGTATTCTTCTGAGGCGGTATCCTTTGGAACGGCTATGGTAAATCTGATTTCTTCTCTGCCGCTGTCCGGCTTCCAATTCTACAATCAACAACCGGCTGTCATGTCTTTTGACAGTATTTTCGCAACCGGCATGATACAGTGCTTCGGCGAGCAAAGTATATAATTCCTCAAAGCTGCAAATCTCCATTTTTTCTTCATTTCTGCGCTGCTTTTGTCCCAACCCTGCCGAGACTGTACAAACTCGTCTGCGACTATCTTAATTCTAGCATAACCGCCGTTGCAATTCCATGAGATTTGCGTGCAAAGGTTACCGCTTGACGAAAAAATCCCGATTGTATATAATAAAGTACAATCCTTGTATACAATAAACAAGGGAGGTGTATAATAAGATGGAATCTATAGAACTTGCGGCATACGCAAAAATAAATTTGGGACTGGACGTGGTGCGGCGGTTGGAAAACGGCTATCATGAAGTAAAAATGGTTATGCAGACGATCGGACTTCATGATACCCTGCGGCTGGAAAAGACGAAGGAAGGCATCGCGCTTTTTGTGGACAGCAGCGAGGCGCCGGCTGACGAGAACAACCTTGCTTATAAGGCGGCACGTCTGTTAAAGGAGCATTGCGGCGTGGCGGAAGGCATTTCGATTCATTTGCAGAAGCGGATACCTGTGGCGGCAGGTATGGCGGGCGGCAGCACGGATGCGGCGGCGGTGCTAAAAGGTATGAACAGGCTGTTTTCACTTGGGCTTTCAGAAGAGGAGCTCTGCGGTATAGGTGTGCGTCTGGGAGCCGATGTGCCTTACTGCATTATGGGAGGAACCGCGCTGGCGGAGGGCATCGGCGAAAAGCTGACGGTGCTTCCCGATGCGCCGGACAGTGTCGTTTTGGTGGCAAAGCCGCCGGTCAGCGTTTCCACCAAATATGTATATGAAACATTGCGACTGTCTGAAATAGAAAAGCATCCGGATATTGACGGCATGGTAAGGGCAGTCAGGAAGGGAAGCCTTGCAGGGATAGTCTCCCGCATGGAAAATGTGCTGGAAAGCGTAACGGAGAAAGAGCATTCCGTTATCACGAGGATAAAGCATTTCATGGAAGAAAACGGCGCAAAAAAAGCGCTGATGAGCGGCAGCGGTCCCACGGTATTTGGCATATATGAAGATAGGGCAGATGCAGAAAAGGCAGCAGAAAAGCTCCTTGTGAGGGAGTCCTGCGTGCAGGCTGCCGTAACTGCGTTTCAGAGAAAGGAGTGATAAGCGTGCAGGATAATTTGCAGGTCAACATGGATGAATTTCTGCCTTTGCGCGATGTCGTTTTCAACACGCTGCGGCGGGCAATTCTCACGGGAGAATTAAAACCGGGCGAGCGGCTGATGGAAATTCATCTTGCCAACCGGCTGGGAGTAAGCCGGACGCCGATTCGGGAAGCGATACGGAAGCTGGAATTGGAAGGTCTTGTCACCATGATACCCAGACGGGGCGCAGAGGTAGCGCAGATAACGGAAAAGAGCCTGCAGGATGTGCTGGAGGTCAGGCGTGCCCTTGACGCGCTTTCCGTAGAGCTTGCCTGCGACCGAATCAGTGAAGAAGCGCTGACGGCGCTTGGCAGCGCCTGCGAAGCTTTTGCGATGGCGACCAAAACAAAGGACACCAAAAAAATGGCGGAGGCGGATGTGGCACTGCATGATATTATCGTGCGGGCGGCGGACAACAGTCGTCTGGTGTCCCTTGTCAACAATCTTTCTGAGCAGATGTACCGTTATCGGTTTGAGTATTTAAAGGATGCGAGCGCCCACGGGCAGTTGATAGAGGAGCACCGTGTTATTTATGAGAGCATTCGGAAAAAAGACAAAAAAACAGCAGCGGAGACCGTAAAGCTTCATATTGACAATCAGGAGCAGTCTATTATGAAGCAGCTTCGTTTAGAAAAGGACAAGAATCTGACGAAGCATTCCCTTTAGCGAAACCTCTTTGCCTAAGAGTGTATAAAATTTCTGCATAAGGCAAGACTTTTATCAGAAAGCGCTGAGGCGCATGGATAGGAGCAAAGATGAAACAGAAAATATGCCTTATGTGGAAAAAAAGTTTGGTTTTACTGGCAGCGCTGGGGTTTTTTGGGCTGCTTTATCCGGAGTTCTGTATTTTTGACGATACCTGCCGGATTGTATATGAGACGGAAGATGGCGGGGAGAAGGCGCCGGAAGGCAGCGAGTTGTATTACAGCCTCTTGTCAGCGAAGCCGGAAGAGATTAAAATAAAGAGCGGGTTGTTGGAATGGCTGAGCCGTTACTTTAATAAAATGGAATGAAGTTACTTTCAGGGAAGAGCCGCCCTGCGGCAAAACAGGTGTAAAAATGATGAATGGAAAGACAGAAAATACGACGCCGGCAGAAGCGCCAATCGGTGTGTTTGACTCCGGTATCGGCGGGCTGACGGTGGTAAGGGAAATTATGCGTCAGATTCCCAACGAGAGCATCGTCTACTTCGGGGATACGGCAAGGCTGCCTTACGGCAGCAAGTCAAAGGAAACCGTGACAAGGTATTCGAAGCAAATTGTCCGTTTTTTGAAGACACACCATGTCAAGACAATAGTGGCAGCGTGCAATACGGTGAGCGCTTATGCGCTGGATGATTTGGAGCAGGAGTGCGATATGCCGATTATCGGTGTGGTGAAGCCCGGCGCAAAAGTGGCCGCTGCAACCACCCGCAACAAAAAAATCGGTGTTATCGCGACAGAAGCTACCATCGGAAGCGGTATTTACAATCGTTACATAGAAGAACTGAACCATGGTGTTACCATATGGGAAAAGGCATGTCCTCTCTTTGTGCCGCTGGTGGAGGAGGGGCTTTTGGAAGACCCTGTCACGGATGAGATTGCGCGGCGCTATCTGACGGAGCTGATTGATTTGGATATTGACACATTGATTTTAGGCTGTACCCATTATCCGCTGATTCGTTCCACGCTTGGAAAGATTATGGGGGAGAGCGTGACATTAGTCAATCCTGCCTATGAGACGGCGAGAGAATTGAAAGGGCTGCTGGAGGAGAAGGGGCTGTTAAACAAAGAGACGCCAAAGCTTGGCAGCAACCGTTATCAGTTTTATGTAAGCGACACTACGGAAAAATTTATTCGGTTTGCCAATTCTATTATCAAATATGGTATTTTATCTGCGAAACAGGTAAACATTGAAGAATATTAAAACGGGGATTATTTTGTTATGACGAAAGATGTTTTGCTGGCAATAAAGGGCATACAGTTTGATGCGACGGAAGCGGAGAGCAATGTGCAGACGATTACAGTGGCAGAATACTATGAAAAAAACAGCAGCAGGTATGTGATTTTTGAAGAATCGGCAGAAGGGACTGACGAAAAGACAAAAAATATTATCAAGTTTAAGGATAATATGCTGGAGCTTACCAAGAGGGGATTTGTCAATGTGCATATGCTTTTTGAAGAAAATAAAAAGAGCCTGACAAATTATGCCACGCCCTTTGGCGATGTACTGATAGGCATCGATGCGAAAAAAATAACGCTTACGGAAGAGGAGCATAAAATCTGCATTGATATTGACTATGCGCTGGAAGCAAATTATGAGTTTCTGGCGGACTGCAAAATCAATGTGGAAATATCAGAAAAGAGGCAGCCGGGGGCATGCCTCTCCTAAATACAGTTTATCATATTTATTTGACGGGCTTTGCGCCGGCTTTTTCCTGCGCTTTTTCCAAGGTGCGCTTAAACCAGCCTTTTTTCTTTGCGGGAGCCGCCTGCACTTTGCCGTGAAGTCCTTTGACGCCGAGTATGTAGATACCGCTTACGGTAGCCTTTACTTCCTTTTTGACGGGAATGCTGTCAAAGATTTTTTCGTCACTGACGAGGGATACAATCTGCGGACCGACCTTTGCCTTGACAATGGGCAGCTTGGAGCCGCGCATCAGCTTCGGCGTCTGGTCGATAACAATCTGGGGAAGACCGGAATCCTTCATCTTCATCCGCTTTTTGTCGATGATAAGCATGGAAACGGTCTGCTTGTTTTCTTCCATCAGAGCCTGCTGCTCGTTCTGCTTTTTCTGCGCCTTTTTTCCTAAAAAATATAATACTGCCAGAATGGCGGTAATAACTACGATAACTACAATGGTTATAATCCAGCCTGTACTCACAAGACACCTCCTAAATTTAGTATGCACAAAATATTGTAGCATTGTTTGGAATATTAGGCAATACGCTTTTGGGGGTATTTTTTCCGGCGGCATTGTGGTATGATGATACAGACATTCTTTGCCGTAAGGAGCAGGCTTTGCCGCAGGGAGCGGCAGGAAGGATAGGGAGGTTTTCATGCAGCAGGTATGGGATACTGCCGTAACGGTGGTACGGTTCATATTCGGACATTTGGTATTTTTTAATTTAATATTTGCGGTGATTATCGTATTTTTTCAGCGCAGGGACCCCAAAACAGTCTGGACGTGGCTGATGCTTTTATACTTTATCCCGATACTTGGCTTTATTTTTTACCTGTTTCTGGGAACAGATATGCACAAAAGAAAAATGTTTAAGGTCAAGGAGATAGAGGACAAGCTGAACGAGGCAATCCGCCAGCAGGAGCTGAAGCTGCAGAGCAACGAGCTGCAGGAGCATACGCCTGATATAGAGGGATTTTCTGATTTGGTGATGTTTAACTTAAGCACAACGGGGGCTATGCTGTCGGACACCAACGATATTGATATTTTTACGGATGGCAATGTGAAATTCGAAGCGCTGCTTGCGGATTTGCGGCAGGCGAAGGAATTTATCCATATACAGTATTATATCATAAAAAATGATGTGCTCTTTAACCGTATCAGGGAAGTGCTTGAAGAGAAGGCGGCGCAGGGGGTGGAGGTCAGGGTTTTGTTTGATGCGATGGGCTGCCGCTCAGTGCGGAAAAGCTACTGGAGGAAGCTGAACGCAAAGGGCATTAAGACGGCGGAATTTTTCCCAATCCTGCTGCGCCGCCTGCATTTGCGTATTAATTACCGCAACCATAGGAAAATTGTGGTGATTGACAATAAGGTGGGCTATGTGGGGGGCTTCAATATAGGCAAGGAATATATCGGACTGGACCCTAAATTCGGCTATTGGCGGGATACCCACCTGCGCATCAGGGGCGAGGCGATACAGGGGCTGGAGCTTCGGTTTTTGCTGGACTGGAATTATGCGGCGGAGGAAAATCTGTTTACCGAGCCCAAGTACATGGAAGGAATCGAGGCGGGCAGCAGGGACGGCTGCGGGGTGCAGATTATCTACAGCGGACCGGATACTTCGCTGCAGCCTGTGCGGGACAATTATGTCCGTCTTATCAACAAGGCGCAGAAGCGGATATACATCCAGACGCCCTATTTTATACCGGATGAGGCGATGTATACGGCGTTGATGATGGCGATATACTCCGGTGTGGAGGTAAACCTGATGATTCCCTGTAAGCCGGACCATCCTTTTGTATACTGGGCGACCTATTCCTATATGGGAGAGCTGGTTATGGCGGGCGCCAAATGTTACATTTACAACAATGGATTTCTGCATACAAAAGCGATTGTGGTGGACGAAAAGGTCTTCTGCTGCGGAACCGCCAACATGGATATCAGAAGTTTTGCCTTAAATTTTGAGGTCAATGCGGTGGTTTACGACGAGGCGAAGGCGAGGGAGATGACGGACTGCTTTGCAAAAGATTTGGAGCATTGTACGCTGGTGACGAAAGATATGTACGCGAGCCGCTCACTTCCCGTGCGGCTGAAGGAGCAGGTAAGCAGGCTGATGTCTCCGCTTTTGTAAAAAGGACTTTTAAGAAAAGCAGATTTATGGTATAAAGAATATAGCGATGCCGTGGAAGACGGCATGGCGGGAAGGTTAAATCAGAATGAAAATAAAAAGAGCAGTGATGTTGATGCCGCTTTTGCTGGCGGCTGCCGTGCTTGCGGGGTGCGGAGACAGCAAAAGTAAAAATTTAGCGGATATTAAAGTGGAAAAATATTTGAGCTGGAGTGCGGCGTATACGGGACTTTCGCTGTCGGTGGCGCCGAGAACGGAAGTGACGGACGAATTGGTTGAGCAGACCCTTGTGGCGAGTCTGTCCGGCTATGTGACGGCAGAAAACGGCATTAAGGACCGTGCTGCCGAGCTGGGAGATACGGTTAACATTGACTATTCGGGCAAAAAGGATGGTGTTGCATTTGAGGGCGGAACTGCTGCAAATCAGAGTCTGACCCTTGGTTCAGGCGGCTTCATTCCTGGGTTTGAGGATGGGCTGGTAGGCGTAAAGCCGGGAGAAACCGTGGATTTGGAGCTTAGCTTTCCCGAAGACTACCGAAATAACAAGGAGCTTGCGGGGCAGGCGGTTGTATTTACCGTGACAGTCAACTATATTTATCCGGCATCAGTGGATGAGATTCCGGATGAGGTGGTTTCGGCTTACACGAATGGAGAATATACAACGATGGAGGATTTTAAAGGATACTGTCGGGAATATCTGGAGTCCAATGCGGATTACCGGTATGATTCGGAAAAGGAAACGGCGGTGATTCGGGCGTTGGAAGCCATTGTGACCTGTGAAAAAGCGCCGGAAGCGCTGGTGGAAAAATATGCGGCAAATGTGGAAGCATCCCTTACGCGTCAGGCAGCGCAGTATAATGTGGACGTAGAGACCCTCTGCACCTATTATTACAGGACGGATTCCGCTTCTTACATTGCACAAATGTCGGAGGCAAGCGCAAGACAGGGTATGATGTTCCAGTATATTGCCAATAAAGAGGGATTAAATGTATCGGATGAGGAGCTGGACGAATCCTTGGCGGCGTTTGTGGAGGAAAATAAGCTGGAATCCGTAGAGGCGCTTTTGGCAGACACGGACAAGGAAGAATTCAGGGAATACTTTATGTTTAAAAAGGTTGTGGATTTCGTGTTTGACAATGCGCAGGTAACGGAAAGCGGACAATAATAAGAACTTTTGGTATGCAGGAGGTATGAAAATGGAATTGACGGATATTAAGGAATTATATCGCAGCAGGGAGGACTATTACGGAAAAGAAGTCACGGTAGGCGGATGGGTGAGAAGCAACCGCGATTCAAAGAGTTTTGGCTTTATCGTAATCAATGACGGCACTTATTTTGAAACGCTGCAGGTGGTATACAGCGACAAGCTTGCCAACTTTGAAGAAATCAGCAAATTAAACGTAGGATCTGCGGTTGTGGTGAAAGGCGTTATCGTGGCGACTCCCGAGGCGAAGCAGCCCTTTGAGATGCAGGCGGCGGAAGCCTTTGTGGAAGGGGTATCGAGCTCCGATTATCCGCTGCAGAAAAAGCGCCATAGTTTTGAATATTTGCGAACGATTCCCCATCTGCGTGCGAGGACAAATACCTTTCAGGCGGTATTCCGCGTGCGTTCCCTGATTGCCTATGCCATCCACACCTTCTTTCAGGAGAGAGGGTTTGTCTATGTGCATACGCCGCTGATTACGGGCAGCGACTGTGAGGGCGCGGGCGAAATGTTTCAGGTGACGACTCTTGATTTGACCAATATTCCGAAGACGGAAGACGGAAATGTGGATTTTGCACAGGACTTTTTTGGAAAGCCGACCAATCTGACCGTCAGCGGGCAGCTCAATCTGGAGACCTATGCGTTTGCTTTTAAAAATGTATATACTTTCGGACCTACCTTCAGGGCGGAAAACTCCAATACCACCCGCCATGCGGCCGAATTTTGGATGATTGAGCCGGAAATTGCTTTTGCAGACTTGACGGACGACATGGTGCTTGCAGAGTCCATGTTAAAGCATATTATCCGCTATGTACTGGAGAACGCACCTGCAGAGATGGCGTTTTTTAATCAGTTTGTGGACAAGGGACTGATTGAAAGGCTGGAGCATGTGCTTCATTCCGATTTTGCCCATGTAACCTACACGGAGGCGGTTGCAATTCTGGAAAAGCATAATGATGCGTTTGAATACAAGGTGTCATGGGGCTGCGATTTGCAGACGGAGCATGAGAGATTCCTGACGGAGCAGGAATTCAAGCGTCCCGTATTTGTGACTGATTATCCGAAGGAAATCAAGGCGTTCTACATGAAGCTGAATGATGACGGCAAAACGGTAGCAGCCATGGACTGCCTTGTGCCTGGCATCGGGGAAATTATTGGCGGCAGCCAAAGGGAAGATAAGCTTGAGGTGCTTGAGGCGAGAATGGAAGAGATGGGACTTAACAAGGAAGATTACGATTTCTACCTTGACCTCAGAAAATACGGTTCTGTCCGTCATGCGGGCTTTGGGCTTGGCTTTGAGCGCTGCGTCATGTACCTGACGGGAATGGGTAATATCAGGGATGTCATACCTTTCCCGAGAACGGTAAATAATTGTGAGTTATAAATAGGATTCGGGTGTCAAAAGCCCTGTCCGAATCCTGATGCGTTATAAGGTGTGAAAGGAATGCCTTGAAGGGTTTTTGGATAAAGATGTGGGAGTGCAGATGAAAAAAGCGTTCGTCAGAATCATAAATTTAATATTGGTGATTGCAGTGGTGGGGATAATGACGATTCCTTCCGAGGCGACGACAGTAAAGGATATTCAGGACCAGATTAATCAGGATAACGCGGCATTAAATGAAATTAATGACGATATGCTGGCGCTGCAGGATGAACAGGACCTTTTGGAAGAGGAAATCTGCGATTTAGATGCGGAGCTTATCAATACGATGACGGTTATCGGCGGACTGGAGGAGGATATTGCCGCCAGTGAGGAAGCCATTGCCGCAAAGGAGCAGGATATCTCGGCAAAGGAAGCGGATATCAGAACGACGCAGGGTTTGTATGAGGAGGCGCGCGAAAAGGAAGAGGCCCAGTACAATGCCATGGTTGCGCGCATCCAGTATTTGTATGAAAACGGCGAGGGAGACTATTTGTCGGTTCTGTTTTCCGCGACAAGCTTCAGCGAGATACTGACGCTGCAGAGCTATATCGAGGCGGTTTATGCATATGACCAGAATATGCTTGCGGCGTATGAGGCGGCGCGTGAAGAAGTGAAGCTTCTCTGGGAAAGGCTGGAGGAGGAAAAGGCTTCTTTAGAAGAAGAGAAGGCTGCTTTAGAAGCGGAAAAATCAGTTTTGGAGGCAAACCGTGCGGAGATGGAAGCACAGGTGTCATATCTGGACGGGCTTCTTGCCAGAAAGAAGCAGGAGTCTGCCAATTATGACGCGCAGATAGCCCGTATGCGGCAGGAAGCGAATGCGTTAAAAGTGAAAATCAGACAGGAACAGGCAGAACTGAAAAAGATGGAGGAAGAAGCGCGCAGGCGTGCGGCGGCAGCCGCAGCAAACGGCAGCTACACGGTGTCAGCTTCCATTTCTGATATTATTAACGGGGCGAGCGGCAGCGACTTGGGCAAACAGATTGCACGCTATGGATGTCAGTATATAGGCAATCCCTATGTATCCGGCGGCACCAGCCTGACGAACGGGGCGGACTGTTCCGGTTTTACCTACCGCATTTATGCTGATTTCGGATATACAATACCCCGCACCTCTTACCAACAGCGGAGCGCCGGCACGGAGGTCAGCTATGAGAATGCGCAGCCCGGCGATTTGATCTGCTATGAAGGACATGTGGCAATGTATATTGGCGGCGGTTATATTGTACATGCAAGCAATGTCAAAACGGGGATTAAGGTAAGCAGGGCGACGTACAAGAAGATTTTGACGGTGCGCAGAATCATATAGGGGGATGTAGGATTCGGGTGTCAAAAGCCCTGACTGAAGTTGCTTCATGTCAATTTGCCCAAACGTATTGGCGCGCTCTCCATTGCACCAAACATTCCAATGAGCCTCTAAAGCGAAAATCGTGTTCAGCAAAGGCTTCCACGATTTTTGAGTCTCATTTCCATGGTGCAAAAGTCGTTTGCACCAATACGTTTGTGCAAATTGACAAATAACATTTTCGGACAGGGCTTTTGACGCCCGAATCCTATAGGGGGATGCCGCGGAATGGAACGCCGTCAGCGGCGGGAGACGTGGCGCTTCCTATGAAAGACACAAGAAAAAACAGTTGCATTGTCTTGGAGAGCGGGTGTATAATACGGGCATGGGGTCATAGCTCAGCTGGGATGAGCGTTCGCCTCACACGCGAGAGGTCATGGGTTCGAG
>ERZ779622.151-NODE-151-length-47755-cov-42.995535_pt1 | contig 47755 bp, 39 predicted proteins | sample MGYA00514188_ERZ779622 | MGnify/ENA primary metagenome ERZ779622 (study PRJEB29562, sample SAMEA4376702) | mouse gut metagenome | isolation source: Cecum | study: EMG produced TPA metagenomics assembly of the A DSS colitis mouse model was used to assess the... | reverse complement strand
TCTTTTCCCTTGATTTGTAGACATTAAACTGGTTCTTGCACTTCTGGCTGCAAAACTCATTCCCCTTCCTGCTTGCGACAAAGGCTTTTTTACAATGTTTGCACATACGCATATCACTGTCCTTATCCGTGAGCATGAAGGAGAAGCTCATCTGCACCATGATTAGCAGTGAATGGAAATCCCATACGATGACGGGCGAATCCTTTTTAAGCGCGATCCGGTAAGTCGGGGATATGCCGCCGAAAGCGGAAATGCCCTGACGGTACAGGCTGCGTGTCTGTTCGTCAATCGTATCATAATCCATGTAATAAAGGAAACTTGTCATAAAGGTAAACGCCCAGTCGGTAAATTCCTTTACAAGCCAGTCGTATCTTTCCGCATATTCCTTCTGCAATCCCATCGCCACAGCCTGCGGCGCATTCCCCATAGCCATCGTGATCGCAATGCCCTCATGGTCAGTCACAGACCATCCCGACTCCACACCGTTTTTTCTGAAATCCGGCTTGTCAAAAGGATAGAAATAGGCGAGATAGTCCTCTGTAGGGAGGGATTCTTCCTTTATAAAGTGATTTTTGGGAAGATACACCGATTCATAGGTTATAAAGTCCGCAGTTGTCGGCAGGGCGGTCATAAAGCCGAGAAAACCATATTTTTTGATAAAAACAAGTACGGCTTCCTTCAATTTTTCTTCCGGCACTTTGCGCATGGCGGTAAGTCCGACATTTATGGCATCAATGACGAGCTGCTCCGCTTTCTGCATAGGATGGTACATTTCAGGTTTTGCATCTTTGGAAACCGTTATGTAGAGAATATCGTCACTGCCTGTCTTATATTCATAGCTGCTGTACCGAATCCACGGTGCGCTGGTATGTTCAAATAAGTTCTTCATAAAAAATCTGCTCCAATCCATCAATCCTGCCACATCATCTGATGTAATATCTTCTATATTATAAATGGTTACTTGTTATCGGTCAAGCTGTTTGCGGTTTTCTGTCGGGATACATTTATCTTCCCTTTTTCTTCCGTACTCCGTTTTCAAAGAAATATTTTTCATCAATCGTCATAGGCAGGCTGTTTTCTTTTCGGTATGTAAATACGTCAGTATAAAGTTTCCGTATCTTTTTCAGAGCAGTTTCCCGAATACCCCTGATATTCCGGTCAGACTGTCCGATACTGTCCGCATACTCTGTTGTGGAATAATTACGCAAAAACAGATAATAGAGCATACTTTTGAGGTGCGGTTTTAGTTCCTTCAATATTTTCGATAAATCCGCATCCGTGACAGGTTCGTGTATTGTTTCGGGACGGTCAAATATGAAATCAATAAAATCGCCCGCAATCATGAGCCTTCTTAAAATCGTGTCATAAGAAGGGCTGTTAGAAAGATACAATTCATCCGTGCCCCATTCCAATGGGACAGTGGAGCGTCCTGTTTCGTGGTCTCTTTCTTTCCGTTCCCTGTTTGCGTCCAGTTTATCCCACCAGTACAGCACATTTTCAAAGTCGGCTTCCGTCCTTGCGCTTTCCTCAATACGCCGGATCGCAAGGGCGCGGGCTTCACGGTGGAGCATATCCCCGTCCGCTTCCGTTATGAAATTCTGCTCCCTGAATGCCGGGAGTTCAGCGTATTTTGGCATTTATGGTCAGTCCTTTGCAAAAAAATAAAATTTTGTAGCTGTTTTTTCAAAAACACTTCCGTTTTTATAGCCGTTTTTCTCCTATTAGTGAAAGAGTAATTCTTTTCAATCGAAAATCAATTACACGAAAGGAGAACGGACTATGGGGGATGGATAAAATAGAAATCCGATTACTATGTGCGGAAGTCAGAGAATTTAACATTTCCACGAACAATTATAAGTGAAATGTGCGTGAAGCGCAAGAAAGGATTGCTAATGGAGGCAGTAAAATTGAATAACGATATGGCGAAGTCCAGCCCTTCTGCGGCTGGCTTTTTTTGCCGCCGGATTGGCGGGACGCTTTTTAAGGTCAGGGTGTATACGGGTTCAGGATATGCCGACACGCTGGATGAAAAAATTCCCCGGTTAATTTTGAATGAAATGGTGACAGGCGCAGAAAGTTATGTTAAGATGGATTCACCACAGATGAGCCAGCCGCCGGAAAGGAGTTCGGAATGAACAACAGGACGGCTGGGGACAACAGAATAACAGCTCTTTATGAGCGGCTCTCAAGGGACGATGATCTTGCGGGGGACAGCAACAGCATAGTCAACCAGAAAAAGATGCTGGAGGATTATGCAAAAAATAACGGGTACACGAACACGGTGCATTTTACGGATGACGGATTTTCCGGCGGCAGTTTTGAAAGACCGGGATGGAAGCAGATGTTAAGCCGGATTGAAAACGGCGACATCGGCACAGTCATAGTAAAGGACATGAGCCGTGTCGGGAGGGATTACCTTCAGGTAGGATTCTACACGGAGGTATTCTTCCGGGAAAAGGGCGTCCGTTTTATTGCTGTTTCCAATGGTGTTGACAGTGACAACAACACCAGCAGTGAATTCGCCCCTTTTTTGAATATCATGAACGAATGGTATCTGCGCGACTGCAGCAGGAAGATCACCGCAGTTTTGCGGGCAAAAGGGAAAGAAGGAAAACCAATCACAAGCAATCCGCCATACGGATATGTGAAAAGCCCTGATGATAAAAACCTCTGGCTTGTGGATGAAGAAGCGGCGGAGGTTGTGAAAAAGATTTTCCGTCTGACCGTGGAGGGCATGGGACCGTACCAGATTGCAAAACGGCTTATGGCAGAAAAGGTGGAGAAACCGTCCTATTATCAGGCGACAAGGCAGAGGGGCAATTTCAAAACCATGTGCGATTTTGAAACTCCCTACAACTGGACGGGCGGATCGGTGGTGCGGATACTGGAAAGACCGGAATATATGGGCGACACAGTGAACTTCCGCAGCCATAAGGAATCCTACAAGGATAAGAAAGCGGTTAAAAACAGCAGTGAGGACATCCTTATTTTTCAGGATACCCATGAACCAATCATAGACCGCAGGACTTGGTATCTGGTGCAGGAATTAAGAAAGACGGTGCGGAGAGTGGATACCAGCGGGGAAGGAAGCCTGCTGACCGGAAAGCTCTACTGTGCGGATTGCGGCGGGAAGATGCACTACCGCAGAAGCACGACAAGGGCGGGCAGGGACTGGCGCGGGATTCCGAACGGGGAAGTCTAGCACACATCCGCAGGTTTTAATTGCAGCACCTATAACAGCAGCAGAAAAAAGTATAAACAGGTTTGCTGTTCCCATTCCATAAAAGAGGATACGGTAAAACAGCTTATCCTCGAATCAATTCAATATGCCTTAAAAAGCGTCCGCATGGACGAGGCGGCATTTATAAAAAGTATGCGGAGCGCATCAGAGGTCAGGGACAAAGGCGAAGTGAAAAAGCTGAAAACAGACCTTGCGAAAAAAGAGAAGCGCTTTGCAGACCTTGACTTACTGATTAAAAAGGTGTATGAGGACAACGCAATGGGAAAGCTGCCGGACAGACGGTATGAGATGCTTTCTTCCGATTATGAGAAGGAACAGCAGGAGATTGAAATCGTTATGGAGGAAATCAGAGAAAAACTCACACAGTTTGAAGATGATACGGACAGGACGGAAGAATTTCTCTCCCTTGTCCATAAGTACACCGACATTCAGGAGCTTACGCCTGCCATTGTCAATGAATTTGTGGACAAAGTGTTGGTACACAAGATAGAAGAAACGGACGGCGACCGTATGCAGGAGATTGAGATTTTCTTAAATTATATCGGGAAGGTGGAGCTTCCGGCGCAGGAACTTTCGGAGGAAGAAATGGCGGAGGAAGAAAAGAAACGGAAACGCCGCCAGTACAGCAGGGAATACCAGAAAGCCTATCGCAGGAAGCACAGACCGGAGATCCGGCGGCTGATTGAGGGTGCAAATGCGGCAGAAAAGCAGAAGCAGATAGAGGAAGCCGGACAGGCAGCAGATGAAATCCTGCATACGGACGGCACGGAACAGGTTGCGGCTATGGTGGCAGGGGAAAACAAGATTATTATAGAAAGCAGCCTTCCGAGCAAAGAGGAAGTGAAGCGTAAGTATGGCAGATAATTTTATTAAAAACAACTATGAAAGTGAGGACTTTTTTATGACAAAAATCACTTTGCTGGAGTTGCGGAGCAGTGACCATAGCTACAGTTCTTATGAACCTTATTGTAACATCTGGGGCCATGACTATAAAGTAACTTATTAACCAATAGACAGAGAATGGATGAACCAGCATGATGGAAGAAGAATCTTCGGAAAGGATGTTTAGAATTATCCTTCTGTCTAATCAAAAAAGAATAAGTCTGCAAGCTGTTTTTCTTGCTTACAAACTTATTATATGAGGAGTTGTTACGAAGTGCCGGGCTTTATCAAAAAGACATGGAAAGCGGAAAAGAAGGCTTTAATATGGCGTGTATTCTCTTATTTGGAAAGCCGGAAACCATTCAGTCCTGTGTGCCGGGATACAAAACAGATGCAATTTACCGTGTAGAGAACTTAGATCGTTATGATGACCGTCTGATTGTGGAAAACAATTTGATGGAGAGCTATAACTTGTTAATTGACTTTATTAAGAAACACACTGATGATAAGTTTTTTTTGATTGACGGTGTCAATGTAAGCCTGAGAACTGCGATAGCCAGAGAGATTGTGAGCAATCTGCTTGTGCATAGGGAATTTAAAAGTGCATTTCCGGCGAAGCTGATTATTGAAAAGGACAGGATATGGACGGAGAACTGGAGCAGGACACAGTGGAAGGGGAGAATCAGCCTTGAGAATTTCACTCCTTATCCGAAAAATCCAATAATAGCGAAATTTTTTGTAAATATTGGGTATGCGGATTCACTTGGTTCCGGTGTTCGAAATTTGTATAAATACACGAAAATTTATTCCGATGCAGAACCAAATTTTGAGGAAGGCAATGTCTTTAGGTTAATCGTGCCTATGCGACCTGCGGGAGCAACACTGACAGGCGGAAGAAAAAACAATGAGGTTACAAAAGTCACAGAAAAGGTTACAGATGTTACAGAAAAAAGGATTATTGAATTATTAAAAGATAATTCAAAATATAAAACTGCTGAACTTGCTGAAATGCTTGGTATAAGCAGAAAAACTGTATCCATTAAGCTTAAAAACCTAAAAGACAAGGGCATTGTAGAAAGAGTGGGGTCTGATAGAAAAGGATATTGGAATATTTATCTGTAACTCTAGGGTTACAGATGTTGTGGAAATGGAAAGCATCACATTTTTGAGACTTGATATTAGTAAGAATTGTGGATTTTAGAATATTGAGGAAAAATTTACAAACACAATTGATAATACTTTTTTGAGGGAGACTATGGAAAAGATTTTATATACGCAGAAAAAAATGGACAGTGTAAAAGTTCAGGTACAAAAGCTGATTGATATAGTCCGACAATTAGAACAGGAGTTTCCAGGCAGGCATTTTACCTTAGACGGTCACTTGGTTGGAAGCATAGGCGAGGTTATGGCAGCTTATTATTATGGGATTGAACTTTATGTTGCATCAGCCGCAGTGCATGATGGGGAAATAAATGGCAGGAAAGTACAGATTAAGATTTCCCAACAGGACAACATAGTAATCAACCATGAACCGGAATATTTGATAGTAATGTATCTGAATAAAAGCGGAAATGTGTATGAAGTATATAATGGTCCGGGAAAAGAGCCGTGGAACAATGCGGGAAAAAGAGACAGCCATAATAATCGTCATATAATGGTAAATAATTTAATGGAGCTTGATAAGAATGTTTCTGGTGAAATGAGGATTAAGCCTATTCATATGATAGAAAAAATGCGTAGGGAATATAAAAATCGTAAGGGTGATAGAAAATGAAACACAGCAGAAGTATGCCACAGAAGCTTACAATGGAAGAGATCAGGGAAAATATCGTAATTATCAAAATCAATAAGTCGTTTCGAGAGGGAATGAGCAAAACCGAATTGTATGACGTGACTCGGGGATGCTGGAAGAGAAAGATTGCCAGTGTGGAGAAGGCAGAATATGCTTTAGCCGTAGTCTATGGGATTGTGAAAGAAGTATATCAGATAGATAAATGGTTTCCAGCCGAAAATGAGGTGCGGGAAACCATTCCCTACAATGAAGCAGTTGATGCTGGCAGAATTATATTCAAGGGCAGGACTGCTGATGAGGAAATCAGAAAAAAATATTTGGATCATTCAGTGGCAGGGCTTTTTAAAAGAGGGGAGGTCGCTCCTGTTAAAGTAATATTGAAACCACAAGAGACAGGAATATTATGAAAATTCCCACGAGGAATGTTGAGAGGTTGAGACATAAGGGGTAACTGGACAGGATACAGGACTGCTGTAAGGAGACGGAGTCAGATATTTTGTTTCAGGCAGGAACTGATGCACGAATAAAGATGTGGCAGACCTTGAAAAATTCAAGGCATAAAACGATGAGAGGTACAACATGCATGAAGAATGTTAATTTCCCACTTGACGGGCTGCCAGATATAGATGGATTAAATAATCTGCTTCAGAACATGATAGAATCAGGTGGAAACTTTATCAATTATATGATGAAAAGCCATGATGATAAAAAAATGATGCCGGATTTTAATGGAATGATACCGGATACATATGGTTGTGAACGTCTTTTTGTTGATTTTTTTATAAATGATGAGATGGGAGAAGATTTCCTACTGATTGCAAGGGATTTTTACACCCATGAATTTGCAAATATTCCAGAATACCAAGATGTAGAGTATTTTGATATTTATTCTGGTGAAGATTGGCCGGAGCTGATGTTTAATAGATTTACGCTTAGCCTGATGATGAACGCAGTAAATAGCGGAAGCGAATATACGAAAGCTTTGTTTTTGTATTTGCATAAAACATATTACAAAAAGGAATACCGGACGCTCAAAAAATTTAGCACGATGTCACTCAGTGAACTGCTGGCATTGGCAAAGCCGGAAGGAAGAAGATGTCTTTACTATGCAAATCTGTCAAGGGTTCTATGTATGGCGCCAATATATGGCATTAAAATTGCTGAGGAATGTAATGTTGTATATGGAATCTTAAATGAATTCAGTGATAAATTTGGTTTAAGCGGTGGGTATTCGTTTGATGAGGCTGTGGGTGAAAGCTTTAAGGATTGCCGAAAGGAAATAGATGAACGTTTCAGTCAGAAGAAATTATATTCCCTTGATGCAAAGATGTCGAAATTCCTCGGAAATGTATTTCAATGGCTGGGATACAGCCCAGAATATGCAGATTGGTGTGATGAAAATGACAGAGGGGTGGAAGACCGCCTTGCCGTTGTGCTGGTTATATTGAAGAAGACTTTTCCCAAAAGCAATAGGGAATATTCCGCAGAGGAGCTTACGCTTTATGGAATGATCCTTCATTGTGCAAGTGCAATGACATGCAATTCGTCATGGCTGGCTGAAACGCTCAGGACATTGGCTTATGGAGAATCCGGAACATTTTATTATGATGAGTTTCCGCCGATGTTTCGTCCGGAGGATGTACAGGTCAAGACTGCCAGACCAGAGAATGTTAAGACAGAAAGGCAGGTAAAGGATTTCACGGAACATGCTGGAACAGAAGGATGCAGGCATGACGAGTCTGTGCTCATTGAGGAAGTCGATAAATTACGCCGTAGAGTTCGCAAGCTTGAATCAGATAACAGTAGTCTGCGTGCTAGCCTGACTGAGAAAAGAAGGCTTGAAGAGGAATCAAAAGATATCAGAGAACAGCTGAATGCGGTGAGCCATGAACTGGTAGCGCTTAGAAATTATGTGTATAATTTGACAGAAAGCGATAATCCCATAACAGATAAGACGATTGAAAGTATGAAGGAAACGATTGCTGGTTACCGGATTGTTATAGTGGGCGGACATTCAAATTGGTTATCGAAGATGAAGAAAGAATTCCCGGACTGGATATTTGTCAATCCAAAGACCAGTGGATCGACAGATGTTTCGATTGTTGACAAGGCGGATTATGTCTATTTCTTTACTGATACAATCAGCCATTCAACATACCATCAATTCATGAATGTAATACGTGAGCGAAAAATAAACTTCGGTTATATTCATGGAGTAAATATAGAAAAGAACATCCGAGATATTTATGTGGACTTTGAAGAAGATTAGTCTGTATAAATGGGACAAAGACTGATTATCATACAAAAAGGTGTATCGTGATGAGGTGAAAGTTTCTGGTATGATACATCTTTTTGCTCAATTTATAAGAAAAGTTTACAAACACACTTGACAATATCTCTCTGATGATAAAGAATGACATTTCATCAAAAGCGAGAAAAATCATTATGAATGGTTCTTTCGCAACGGACCGGAAAAACGGTTCATATTGACGAAAGCATACCGGAAGGGGTAAACTGTTCTGAGTGTTCGGAGACAGCCATACGAAGTCTTGCGGATAAAAGCGGCAGCTTGTTGAAATGGAGAACATTATGAAAAAACCAACGATAAATTTAAAGGCACGTAATTCCATGCTCCTGCTCCTCACCGCCCTTGTCTGGGGCGTGGCATTTGTGGCGCAGAGACAGGGAGGCGCGTCGGCGGGTCCCTATACTTTTAACTGCATCCGCTCCTTTCTGGGCGGTCTGGTGCTGCTGCCGGTGATTCCTTTTCTGGACAGGTATACGGCGGGCAGGAAACCGCAGTCGGCGCAGGACAGGCGCAGGCTGTTGCTTGGCGGCGCACTCTGCGGGCTGGTGCTGTTTGTGGCAAGCACGTTCCAGCAGATGGGCATGTATTATGGCACCACGGCGGGCAAGGCGGGATTTTTGACGGCGTGTTATATTCTTCTGGTGCCGGTGCTCGGTATCTTTTTCAGAAAAAAATGTGGCTGGAATGTCTGGGTCAGCATTCTCGTGGCGGTTGTGGGGCTCTATTTTCTCTGCCTGACAGACGGATTTTCCTTTCAGTTCAGCGATGTGCTGGTGCTTCTGTGCGCTGTCTGCTTTTCTGTGCATATTATGGTGATTGACCATTTTTCGCCGCTGGTGGACGGGGTGCGCATGGCGTGCATCCAGTTTTTTGTGTGCGGGGTATGGGGGATGATTCCGATGTTCGGCGTGGAGATGCAGCAGATGGGACCTGTGGCGTGGCTGCAGTCTCTTGGGAGCATGGACGTGTGGATTCCGATTCTGTATGCTGGCGTGATGTCCTGCGGTGTAGGCTACACGCTGCAGATTGTGGGGCAGAACGGGATTAATCCCGCGATCGCGTCACTGCTAATGAGCTTGGAGTCGGTTTTCTCTGTGCTGGCGGGAATGCTGCTTTTACATGAGACCATGACTGGACGGGAAATTTTAGGGTGCGTGCTTGTGTTTGCGGCGGTGATTTTCGCGCAGATGCATTTTGGGAAAAGGGATACGGCGTAGATTGTACTTAATTGTATACAATTATACATATATACAAAAAGTGGTTGACACCATAAAATGACAGTGCTACAATGCAAGACGTAAAGCAAAGGCGCTTTGAGGAAACTCAAGGCGCCTTCTTTTCGCGTATACGCCAATGTTTTGACGAGGAGGAAAAAGTTATGGAAGAATTAATGGAGGTAATGAACGGACAGATTTTCGGCGTCTGGTTTCTAATCGGCGCTGCGCTGGTGTTCTGGATGCAGGCAGGATTTGCGATGGTTGAGACGGGATTTACCAGAGCGAAGAATGCGGGAAACATCATTATGAAGAATCTGATGGATTTCTGCATCGGCACGGTGGTGTTTATTCTGATTGGTTTCGGTCTGCTGCTCGGCGAGGACATGGTCGGGCTGATCGGAAAGCCCGGGTTCGACATTTTTACGGCATATGAGAGCTTTGACTGGTCGAACTTCGTATTTAACCTGGTGTTCTGCGCGACCACGGCGACGATTGTTTCCGGGGCAATGGCGGAGCGGACAAAGTTTTTAAGCTACTGTATTTATTCCGGCGTGATTTCGGCGCTGATTTATCCGATCGAGGCGCACTGGATATGGGGTGGCGGCTGGCTTTCCCAGATTGGTTTCCACGATTTTGCGGGTTCCTGCGCGATTCATATGGTGGGCGGTATTTCTGCGCTGATCGGTGCGAAGATTTTGGGACCCCGTATCGGTAAGTTCAATACGGATAAAAACGGAAAGATCACGAAGGTAAATGCCTTTCCGGGACACAGTATTCCGCTCGGCGCTCTGGGCGTGTTTATTCTCTGGCTCGGCTGGTACGGTTTTAACGGCGCGGCGGCGACAAGTGTGGAACAGCTCGGCTCCATCTTTGTGACGACGACAATTGCGCCCGCGGTGGCAACCGTGACATGTATGATTTTTACCTGGATTAAATATGGCAAGCCCGACGTTTCCATGTGCCTGAACGCATCTCTGGCAGGATTGGTGGCGATCACCGCGCCCTGTGATGTGACGGATGCCTTTGGCGCGATTGTGATCGGTGCGGTAGCGGGGCTGCTAGTAGTGTTTGCGGTTTGGTTTCTGGATTATAAGCTGCGGGTTGACGATCCTGTGGGCGCGGTGGCAGTACATATGATGAACGGCATCTGGGGAACCCTTTCGGTAGGTCTTTTTGCGACAAATTCCGCGCCCGGTTACTCCATTGCGGATGCTTCGGGCACAGAGCTTGTAGGTCTGTTTTACGGCGGCGGCTTTAAGCTTCTTGGATTACAGTTAATCGGTTTTGCCTCGGTGGCGGTATGGACTGCGGTGACGATTACCATTGTATTTCAGGTAATCAAAGCGACGGTAGGGCTGCGGGCTTCTCAGGAAGAGGAGATTGTCGGTCTGGACGCGACAGAGCACGGTCTTGCTTCCGCATATTCCGGCTTCAGTATTATGGATGTGTCCGGCGCGATGGTTATGGATGTGAACGAAAACACAAGTCTCGGCGTGGAAGATTACGACGCGGCTTCTGCCGTACAGAAGGATGCGGCAGTGAAGGTGGCGCAGGTGCCGGTGGCTTCCGCTACAGGTATGTATAAGGTGGCAATTATTGCGAAACTGTCCAGATACGATAAGCTGCGCAAGGCAATGAATGATTTGGGCGTGACAGGCATGACGGTAACGCAGGTGATGGGATGCGGCATCCAGAAGGGTGCGGGTGAGAAGTACCGCGGCGTAGAGATGGATGCAACGCTTCTGCCGAAGGTGAAGGTCGAGGTGGTAGTCAGCAAGATTCCCGTGGATACAGTGGTCGAGGCGGCGAAGAAAGCGCTCTTTACCGGGCACATCGGAGACGGTAAGATTTTTGTCTACAACGTGGATAAGGTTGTTAAAGTCCGCACAGGCGAAGAAGATTTTGACGCGCTGCAGGACGTAGAGTGAGCCTATATCTATATCCCTTACTATACATTACTTATTTTGAAGGATGTCCCCGGCGCTCCACCGCCGGGGATGTCCTGTTGGCGGGTTTACACTAAACTTATCTTTTGTTATACTTAATATTATTTGTGGCACTGAGAAAAAGCCGGGCAGGGAAAGGCGGACGTATGGCGGCAAAAAAGAAAGAAATTGAATTTCGATATTATGAGATTCCGCAGAACGAGCCGTGCATCGCTCTCCTTGGAGAAGCGTGGGTCCGCCCGTATGGCATGGACTCCCTGCATTTTCATAATTATATGGAAATCGGATTCTGTTACGACGGGATCGGCGAACTGGTGCTGGACGAGCAGACGATTCCGTATAAGCAGGGTATGTTTACGGTGATCCCCAAAAATTTTCCGCATAACACAGCAAGCGACAACTTTTCCCTGAGCAGCTGGGAGTATCTGTTTATTGATGTGGAGGCGTTTTTGCGGGAGGTTTATGGGGAGGATTCTCTTTATCCGGACGATCTGAGCGCGATTATCAATAACCATGCATGGGCGGTGGACGCTTCGCAGTACCCGGAGACAGCGGAGCTGATCAAAAATATTATGGATGAAATGCGCTATAAAAAGGAGTTTTACACGGAGAGCGTAAAGGGGCTGCAGCTGTCGCTTCTTATGAATATTGCCCGTATGAATTCGGGAAAACAGATTAAAGTCAGGAAGCAGAGCCGCGGCGTTTCCCAGATTTCCTTCGCATTGCATTATATCGGTGCGCATTATGCGGAGGAGCTGACGATCGGGGAACTGGCGCAGGAGAGCCATATGTCGGAAACGCATTTCCGCAGGGTGTTCCAAAAGATTATGAATATGACGCCCTCCGATTACCTGAATCTGGTGCGGGTGCAGATGGCGTGTGAATATATGAAGAAACACACGGACAGCATGGAACTGGTGGCGGAGCGGTGCGGTTTTCAGTCGGTGTCCACTTTTAACAGGAATTTTAAGAAGGTGCTCAATATTACGCCTTATCAGTGGAAGATTCACCCGGAAAATTATGAGGCGAAGCTGCTTGATTATAAGATTTCTGCGTATAAGGGATGGTAAATTTTAGATTGATAAAAAAATTGTGTTTTTCAGTATGTAAGATAAATTCAATAACGTAAACGTTTAAGCTGGATGCAGATGGTCGAATTTGCATCTTTTTTGCTTTTTAACGATCACACACGGGCGGCTTGCAGAGTTATAATGCATATACATTCAGTCAAAAAGTGCGCGATGAATATACAAATTGACGAAAGCATTTTGACGACTGGGGGAAAAAGAAAAAGTTAGTGCACAATGTGCACAAAAAGAAGAATGGGAGGAAAGAAAATGAAAAGAAAGATTTTAGCAGCTTTACTGGCATCTACCATGGTTCTTTCACTGGTTGGATGTGGCGGCGGTTCCGCTGAGACGCCTGCGGCTCCCGCAGCGGACAGCGGTGCGGCAGAGGAGGCTCCGGCAGCGGAGGAAGCTCCCGCAGCGGATGCAGAAACGCCCGCGGCAGCAGGCGGCGATGAGACACTGACCGTATGGTGTTGGGATCCTGCATTTAACATGAACGCTATGTATGAGGCAGAGAAGGTTTACCAGAAAGACCATCCGAATTTCAAGCTGAATGTGGTTGAGACTCCTTGGGACGATATCCAGACCAAGGTTACTACTGCGGCTACTTCCGGCGATCTGAGCACACTGCCGGATATCTTCCTGATGCAGGATAACGCGTTCCAGAAAAACGTGTTGGCATTCCCTGATGTGTGTATGGATCTGACCAACAGCGGCGTAGACTTTTCGCAGTTTGCAGCAGGTAAGACAGCTTACTCTGTAATCGACGGTAAGAACTACGGCGTACCTTTTGATAATGGTGCAGTTGTGGCATGCTACCGTACGGATCTTCTGGAGCAGGCGGGTCTGACCATCGATGATTTCACGGACATTACCTTTGACCAGTACCTTGAGAATGGCAAGAAGGTTCTGGAAGCGACAGGCAAACCCCTCATTTCCATGCAGGCGGGCGAGTGTGACTTGATTATGATGATGCTTCAGTCCGCAGGCGCTTCCCTCTTCAACGAGGATGGCACGGCGAACATCGTTGGCAATGATACTTTAAAGACCGTTATGGAGACTTACAAGAGCCTGAAGGATGCGGGCGTACTTACTGAGGTTAACAGCTGGGATGAGTACGTAGGCGACTTCGTAAGCGGTAACGTTGCAGGTACGATCAACGGCTGCTGGATCATGGCTTCCATCCAGACTGCAGAAGACCAGAGCGGTAATTGGGGTATCACGAACATGCCCAGTCTGGTAGGTGCAAGCGGAGCAACCAACTATTCCAACAACGGCGGTTCTTCGTGGGCAGTAACCACAAATTGCGCAAATCCGGATCTGGCATGTGACTTCTTGGCAAGCACATTTGCTGGCAGCAATGAGCTGTATGACAACATCCTTCCCAGCGGCGCTCTGGCAACATGGGCACCTGCAGGCGATTCCAGCGCATACGGCGAGCCTAACGAGTTCTTCGGTGGCGATGCAGTTTCCGCTAAGATCGTTGATTTCGCGACCAAGGTTCCGACCAACATCACGGGCGCATACTACTACGAGGCACGTAACGCAGTTGCAACTGCTATCACGAATTACATCAACGGTTCCGACCTCGAGACAGAGCTCCAGACCGCAGAGCAGACTATTAACTTTAACATGCAGTAAGCAATGAGTCGTGCAGATTTTAAATAAGTAACACCTAACACAGGGGAATAGTTTTCTGTAAGCTGTTCCCCTATTTTACTCCAACGGTAGAGAAGGAGGGGTTTTTTTGAGCAAGTCGAAAAAGATGACGCTTAGCAAAAAACAGAATCTGATGGGATGGGTATTTCTGGCTCCCGGCGCTGTTTTGATTTTCATTATGAGTTTTGCGCCGATGTTCAGGGCATTGGTTTTGTCGTTTAAGTCGGGCGTTGGCGCGAATATGAAGTGGTGCGGCGTCTCCAATTATGTTCGAATGTTCCAGGATACGGTGTTTGTCCAATCCATTAAAAATACATTTTTCTACCTGATTATTCAGGTGCCGGTAATGTTGATTTTTGCGCTGATTCTGGCATCCATACTGAATAACAAGGATCTGAGATTTAAGGGGCTGTTTCGGACGATGATCTTCCTGCCCTGTGCGACATCGCTGGTGGCATACGCAATCATCTTCCGTTCCCTGTTTGCCAACAATGGTCTAGTGAATCTGGTTTTGGTGAATCTGGGTATTTTGGATCAGCCTTATGCGTTCCTAACGCATACAACGAGCGCGCGTATCGTTATCATCATCGCGCTGCTCTGGCGGTGGACGGGATACAATATGGTGTTCTACCTGTCGGGTCTGCAGAACATTGAGTATTCCGTTTATGAGGCGGCTAAGATCGACGGTGCGTCGGCGGTGCAGTCTTTCTTTAAGATTACAGTGCCGCTTTTGAAGCCTACGATTCTGCTGACGGCGATCATGTCCACCAACGGCACGTTACAGCTTTTCGACGAGTCGGTCAACCTGACAAATGGCGGTCCGGCGAATACGTCGATCACGATGTCGCATTACATATATGATATGTCCTTTAAGTATGTGCCGAACTTCGGTTATGCGGCGGCAATGTCCTTCTTAATTTTGGTTCTGGTTGCTGTTCTGGCATTCCTGCAGATGAAAGTAGGTGATAAGCGTGACTAAATTGAGAAAATTCGGTATGTATCTGTTTTTGTGTATCGTATCTTTTATCTCCGTGTTTCCGCTGTACTGGATGGTAAGCGCGGCGACGAACAAGAGCGCGGATGTCATCTCCGGACGTCTGATTCCGGGCGGCTATTTTATGGAGAATTTAAACAATCTGCTGGCGGCGCAGAATATAGGGAGGGCTTTCGGCAACTCGTTTAAATATGCGGCAATTCTGACGATTGTGTCACTTTTGGTCAGCTCCTTGGCGGGTTACGGATTTGAGATTTTCCATGATAAAGCGAAAGATACGCTGATGAGCATTATCCTGCTGGCAATGATGGTTCCTTTTGTGGCGACCATGATCCCGCTGTTCCAGATGTTTTCGAAAGCGGGCTGGCTGAATACGACAATCGGATTCATCCTGCCGACGATCTCCACGCCGTTTCTGATTATGATGTTTAGACAGAGCGCGAGATCGTTCCCGCATGACATTATGGAGGCGGCGAGAATTGACGGGTTATCCGAGATCCGCATTTTTTTTCAGATGTTTATTCCGACTATGAGATCGACTTACGCGGCAGCTATGACAATCACTTTTATGAATGCATGGAACAGTTACCTTTGGCCGAAGGTAATTATGACGGATGCAAACAGTCAGACAATGCCCATGGTGGTGGCGAACCTGACGGAAGGTTATGTGACGGACTACGGTATGCTGATGCTCGCCGTGCTGATCTGTACCCTGCCCACTGCAGTCGTATTCTTCTGCTTGCAGAACGCGTTTGCGGAAGGTATCACCGGCGCAGTGAAGTGACGTAAGCAAAGAAGAAGCTGTGGAGCAGCGGCTTTGCGAATAAGCGTGGTATAGAAAGTTTTTTCGACAATAAGGTGTCAAAAACATCTGGGTATTTGGGTGCTTTTGACACCTTTGTTACAACAAATCGTCGTTGTCGAATGACGGTTCAGAGAATGGCTTTGCATTCTCGTCAGTGAAATCAAACAATGGGAGAGGAGTAAAATAATAATATGACACGATCTGATTATGATAGAATAAAAGATCCTCGGTTTTTTAAGGACAATGTGCTTCCGGCGCGTGCGGCGTTAAACCTGTATGCCAATGAAAAGGAAGCCGCGCGGGGAGAAAGCAGCCTGAAACAGTCACTGGACGGCATATGGAAATTCTCTTATGCGGTAAACATAGATTCCGCGGTGAAGGGGTTTGAGCAGGAAAGCTATGACTGCAGACCATGGGCGGACATCCGTGTGCCGGCGCATATCCAGATGGAGGGGTACGACATTCCTCAGTATGCCAATGCGCAGTACCCATGGGATGGCAGGGAAGAACTCGTGCCGGGGGAGATTCCGGAGCGGTTCAATCCTGTGGCGAGCTATGTGAAATATTTTGAAGTCCCGGCACATATGCGCGGGCAGAAAATACGCATTGTGTTTGAAGGCGTGGAGAGCGGGATGGCGCTCTGGTGCAACGGTTCTTATGTGGGTTATAGCGAGGACAGTTTTACCCCCTCCGAATTTGACCTTACGCCCTATCTGAAAGAAGGGGAAAATAAACTGGCGGTACAGGTTTACAAATGGACTTCCTCAAGCTGGTGCGAGGATCAGGACTTTTACCGATTCTCCGGCATCTATAGAAGTGTGTACCTGTATGCGGTTCCCACCGCGCATGTGGAGGATCTGACGGTGAAGACCCTGTTTGAGGGGGAAGGCTTTGATCAGGCGAAGCTGTCTGTATGCTGCAAGGTAAAAGGAAACGGCGTTTACAGATTCTGCTTAAAGGATGGCGGAGAGACGCTGTTTGAAAAGGAGCAGAAAGCGGAAGCGGACGGCGAATTTGCTTTTGAGGAAACGGTTGAGAAACCCGGACTCTGGAGCGCGGAGAACCCTTACTTATATCAGTTGGAAATCAAATGCTGTGGTGAAAACGGTGAGACGGTGGAATATGTCTCGCAGGCAGTCGGCTTCCGCAAATTTGAGATGAAGGACAGCCGTATGCTGTTAAACGGGAAACGGATTGTATTTAAAGGCACGAACCGTCACGATTTCAGTTCCATATCGGGCAGACATGTCTCTTATGAGGAACTGGTAAAAGACATTGTGACCATGAAGCGCAACAATATCAACGCGATCCGTACTTCCCACTATCCCGACGACGAACGGCTCTATGAACTTTGTGACCGCTATGGACTGTATCTGATCGCGGAGAGCAATCTGGAATCCCACGGCACATGGGACGCTTACCTGAAAGGGAAAAAGGACATGTCCTTCGTGGTGCCGGACGATAAGGCAGAGTGGAAGGAGATGATGTACGACCGCATCCGTTCCTGTTATCACCGGGACAAAAACCACCCGGCGGTGCTGATCTGGTCCGTGGGAAACGAGTCCTTTGGCGGCGAGACGATTTACGAGATGTCGGAGCTTTTCCGCAAGCTGGATGATACGAGGCTTGTACACTACGAAGGCGTATTCAACGACAGGCGCTACAATGATTCCTCCGATATGGAGAGCCGCATGTACGCGAAGGTGACTGACATAGAGGAGTATCTGGTAAACGGCGACGGCAAGCCTTTTATCTGTTGTGAGTACACGCATGCCATGGGTAATTCCTGTGGTGCGATGCATAAGTACACAGATCTGGCGGACAAAGAAAACTCCGCTTATCAGGGCGGTTTTATCTGGGATTACATCGACCAGAGCATATACAAAAAAGACCGCTACGGGAAGTGGTTTCAGGCTTACGGCGGCGACTTCGGGGAACGCCCTACGGATTATAATTTCAGCGGCAACGGTATCGCCTACGGCGGGGAGCGGGAAGCTTCGCCCAAGATGCAGACAGTGAAATATAACTATCAGAATATTTCGGTTGCTGTAGAAAAGGATGGGTTTGAGGTGTGGAATAAAAACCTCTTCGTTTCTACGAATGGTTTCCGCTGCGTGGCACAGCTTCAGCGGGACGGCGTTATTGTGGAGAAAAAGGAGCTTACGGGGATTGACGTAGAACCGGAAGGCAGACAGAATTACCCTGCGCCTTTTGCTCTGCCGGAGGATCCTGGTGAGTATGCCGTGACGGTTTCCTTCCTCTTAAAAGAGAATACGCTGTGGGCAAAGGCGGGGCACGAAGTGGCCTTCGGGCAGGGCTTGATCGGAAAAGTGGAGGTGCCTGCGGAGGATCAGAAGAAACCGCTTACCATTATACGGGGCAATGACAATGTGGGTGTCCGGGGAGAGCATTTTGATGTACTGTTCTCAGAGCCTGCAGGTGCGATTTCTGCTTTCGGCATGGTTTCCTACCGTTATGCGGGCAAGGAGCTGGTTGAGGAGATTCCACGGCCGAATTTCTGGCGCGCGCCTACGGACAATGATACGGGCAATCATATGATGGCGAGACAGGGGCAGTGGAAACTGGCAAGCCTTTACGCGTCGTGCAGAAAGCCCGGAGGGAGATTAAATAAAGAGGGAGAAGATTTTGAAAATCCGCAAGTCAGGGAGGAAGCGGATCATGTCAGTGTGTCTTATCTGTATGACCTCAATACGACACCGGCGGCGACCTGCCGGCTGACTTACAAGGTGTACGGGGACGGCAGCGTGCAGACTACACTTGCTTATGACCCGGTGGAGGGAATGGCTGACATGCCGGAGTTTGGCGTGCTGTTTAAACTGAACGCGGATTACGACCGTCTGGAGTGGTACGGCAACGGTCCGGAGGAGACTTACGCGGACAGGGACCAGGGCGCGAAACTTGGCATCTACCGCAATCTGGTGTCGGACAATATGGCGGCATACCTCGTGCCTCAGGAATGCGGCAATAAGACGAAGGTGCGCTGGGCGAAGGTGACTGACAGGCGTGGACGTGGTATGCTGTTTTGCGGGGAAAATTTAAGCTTCTCAGCACTACCCTATACACCCCATGAGATAGAGAACGCGAGACATCCCTATGAGCTGCCTCCCGTGCACTACACGGTAGTGCGAGTGGCGAAGGGACAGATGGGTGTCGGCGGTGACGACAGCTGGGGCGCGCCGGTGCACCCGGAATACCATCTGGATGTGAGCGGGAAGGTAGAGTTTAGCTTTACGTTCAAAGGAATATAACAGACCATAAATAGAGGAGGGACAGGTCTTTGCGCCTGTCTCTCCTTTCATAATCCGATGCACGGGAACTGGAGTTTCACCGCAGGAGCAGAGTGATATCCTCGCACACGTGAAGGTATTCGGATACGGGAGTGGGATCCCATTCATAGATCCAGGCGGAATAAGCTTCCTCGCCATAAGCGGGCAGATCGGTAAGTCTGATCGATGGGACCTGCGGCTGAACGGTAGCGCTTCGCCGGGTTGTGTGATATGATACTTTTAAATTTATTCGGCTGCCGCCCGTGCGGGATGAAAGCAGGAAAATTGGCGTAAAATAGTGAGTGACGTGAAAAAGGTGGGCGGTATGTCCGGAACGGAGGTAAGAATGCGCAAAACAAAAATAGTATGTACCCTTGGACCATCTACAGACAACGAGGAAGTGCTGCGGCAGATGATGTCGGCAGGTATGAATGTTGCCAGATGCAATTTTTCCCACGGCGTCCATGAGGATCATAAGAAGAGAATGGATGTGGTGAAAAAACTTCGGAAAGAATTGGGAAAGCCGGTGGCAATTCTGCTTGACACCAAAGGACCGGAAGTCCGTGTGAAGAAATTTAAGGATGGAAAAGCTGTGTTGGAGGATGGACAGCTTTTTACACTGACTGCCGACGAGGTTGAGGGTACGAAGGATATCGTGAGCGTAACTTATAACAGGCTCTATGAGGATCTGGAAGAGGGGATGCGGGTACTCATTGACGACGGTCTGATTGAGATGAAAGTGGAGAAGGTGGACAAAAGCAATATTGTCTGCCGCGTGGTAAATGGGGGTACGGTCTCCGATCACAAGGGCGTCAATGTGCCGGACGTGGACTTGTCCATGCCTTATATCAGTGAAAAGGACAGGGAGGACATTCTTTTCGGCATCGAGCAGGATGTGGATTTTATCGCGGCTTCTTTTGTACAGAAAAAAGAAGATATTTTACAGCTCAGAAAGCTGCTTGAAAAAAACGGCGGTCAGGACATCAAGATTATTTCCAAGATTGAGAATGCGCAGGGTGTGGCAAACATTGATGATATTTTGTCGGTTTCCGACGGCGTTATGGTGGCGAGGGGAGACATGGGTGTGGAGATTCCCTATGAGGATGTGCCTGTGATCCAGAAGGAGATCATCAAAAAGGTGTACCGTGCAGGGAAACAGGTGATTACCGCCACGCAGATGCTGGAGTCCATGATCAAGAATCCAAGACCGACCCGCGCGGAGACGACGGACGTTGCGAATGCAGTTTACGACGGCACAAGCGCTATCATGCTTTCGGGAGAGACTGCGGCAGGCTCCTATCCCGTGGAAGCGGTTAAAACGATGGTCAAAATCGCGGAGCGCACGGAACAGGATGTGGATTACCGCAAGCGGTTTTTCCTGCTGGAACGCGGGGCGAATCCCGACGTGACGGACGCGATCTGCCATGCAACCTGCACGACGGCTCTTGACCTGAATGCAACAGCCATCGTGACGGTTACAAAATCGGGAAGGTCAGCAAGAATGATTTCCCGGTACCGCCCGAAGAGTGATATCATAAGCTGCGCCACCACTGAGAAGGTATGCAGGCAGCTCTCACTGACATGGGGCGTGGAGCCGCTGCTGATTAAGGAAGAGAAGGACGCTTATGTGCTTTTTGACAAAGCGATTGCGGCGGCTGAAAAGAAGGGGCTTTTACACAAAGGGGACCTGACGGTTATTACATCCGGGGTGCCTATTGGGATTTCCGGCACGACAAACATGATTAAGGTGCAAATTGTGTAAGCGGTACGGGTCCTGCAATAATTTCCCGCGCTACGTAGAGCGTGCTGTCTGCCCGGGTGGTCATACTCCATTTGACTAATGTCATTGCCATCCGCTCAATTTCAATGCAGGTGATACAGCGGGGATGGACGCAGCTTCCCGTATTATAGTAATGGGCGGGGACGTCCGGCAGCGCCGGGCGGTGTGTGTGCCCGGTAATCAGAATGCGGCGGTTTTCCTCCGCCCACCTGTTCAGGCGGTTTTCGCATTTGTTTTTGACTCTGTAATTTTTGGCGGCGCTTGTAGGGTCGAGTATGCCCAGATTTTCCAACGGGCTCCAGACATATCGCACAAGGAAGCGGGAGAGTCGCCAGAACGTGGAGTTGAGCAGGCTTGCCTGATGTCCGTGCGTCAGATAAAGCGATACGCGGGGCGCATGACCGGGCTGCGTGCCTGTAGTGAGAATAATGCCCTCATAAAAAGTGAGGGAGGGGAAGAGGGGCTGCACCTGCTGAGACTGCGTACAGAAATAAGCGCCGCAGCTTTTGGCGGTGTAGCCTTTCTTCCGCTTTACAATATCGTGGTTGCCGTAGATCAGATACAGTCTGTTTTCCTCATGAAACTGTTTGAACAGCCAGAACACATTGCTGTGAACGTCAATTATATTTTTCATGCTTCTGTTTTCCCACAGTTCATCTCCATCGCCCAGTTCGATATAGGTAGAACCATGTCGATAATAATGCTGCAGCGCGGCAAAATACAGATGCTGGTTTTTCAAAAAATTATCGGAGGAGGAGCCGATGCCCCGGTGACAGTCGCTCATAAGAACGTAGCGCGAGCGGTCAGAAAGGGGGAGCATCGGCGCATCCAGAAAGGCGCGGTTGAGACGGGCTGACGCACTCATTGCCAGTGCCTCCTGCTGTAACGTCTGTGGCAGCGTTTATGAAATCTGCGCAGCCGGAGAAGTTTTCGGAATGCAGCCGGGAGATAGTAATACAGATATAAGATTCTGTCCTCTGTACAGAAAAAAGGTCTGGTAACCCACAGGTACAGCTTGCAGAAAAGTTTGTTTTTCCATTGGGAGAAGCTTCGCCAGAAACGCGTCATAAGATTGTATCTCGTGGAATCTCTGTGGAAAACAAAACAGACGGTGAGTCCTCTGACAGACAGACAGTCGTCCGGGTAACCGGTTCTCTTCAGACCGTCCACGAAAGCGCATAGCATTTCCCTGTTAGGAAAGCTGATACATGACTCCATTGTCAGGGCAGATGGTTTGGAAAAACATCCTACGAGAAAGGCGGTCAGCCACCAGTGCCGATCGGAATTGCAGATGCATTCGCTGCCACGCTTGCAGAGCTGGAAAGAGCAGTCAAGCATTTCGTGATCTTCCGCGCAGGTAAACCATGTGGTTTTATAGTCCGACTCGGGGATAATACCGTCTGCGTGGTATACGCCGATTTCCGCCCCGGTATTGATGCCGTACTGCCCTTTCCAAAATTCGATCAGCCATGTGCGTCCCCGATAATCGAAATAGACGGGAAGGGAGTCGAATACCATCTGGAAACGTGGCGCCATATAGTCATAGAGCCATGCGTATCCGGCGCGCCGCTGCGGGGCATCCACCGTGGAGGAAAAGAAACCATGGTCGCAGTGAAAACGATAACCGAAAGGATAAACAAGCTCGTCTAAGAGTGTGCACTTGGCACAGCAGTCCATTTCCTTTATCCTGCAGATAATTTTTTTCCTCCGGCACTGAAAGAGGATACAGCCGAGAACGGCTATGAGAAGTAAAGCAAAGAGTAAGAAGTACATAATAAATATCCTGTGTCGTTTTACTCTATTTTATGTCGAAAGAGGAGAAATGGTGAGGCGGGGACAGGTGTTCTGTATACGGGGCAAAGAAGCTGGTACAGTGCGGTCATTTTACGATAAGAAACAGACAAGCCAGCGGCACCGTCACAAGGCTTAACACGGTCGTCAGAATTATGCCCTGCGAGATGGACTCCGTTTCCATATCCATCTGCTTGGCGAGCATAAGCGGCATGTTGGCGGCGGGTACGGCTGCCATCAGAAGCATGGTATTTAAAATCATTTTGTGGTCAGAGAATTGGCGCATCAGAAGCATGCAGCCGATGGGCACGAGAATCTGGCGAAGCAGGGTGAATACATAGAGCTTCGGGTGGGAAAAGATATCTTTCGGCGCCATCTGCGCGACGGAAACGCCGAGCACCAGCATGGATAAAAGAGTGGTGGCGCGCCCGGTGTAGGAGAGGGCGGAAGAGATTATTACTGGCACACGGAAGTTCCCTAAGTAAAAAATAATTGTGACTGCGGCGGAGATGGTGCCCGCATTGACAAGTTTCTGGAGACGGTTTGAACCGGTCTGGCTGACTGGAGCCGCCGCGCCGTCCTGCACCTGTTCGGCAGAGAAAGCGGTGTCGTCCTGTGCCTGTCTGGCGGGAGCCGCTGTCCCTTCCCGCGTTTGTCCCGCGGCAGCTCTCTGCAGAAGGGAGATGCCAAAGGTGTAGACCAGCAGGTTGAAGAGCAGGTTAAAAATGGACACGTATATCAGGGATTCGCTGCCGAGCACTGCGGAGGCGAGGGGGATGCCGATAAAGCCCACATTGCCGAAGACGGTCAGCATCTGGTAAGCATAGTGCAGATTCCGGGGTATCCGTAAAAGGCGGGGAATCAGGAAACTTACGGCGATCAAAATTGCAAAAACGGCAGCGTAAGCGATAAGGGCAATGCCAAGTTCCTGAAGGGATGCCTTGGGGCCGTCGTCAAGGGCGGAGCAGATTAAGAGCGCCGGGTTGGTGACGTTGATGATCAAGCCGGAAATCTGCTTGGAACCTTCTTCCGATATCAGTTTCCGCCGGTAAAGGATCATGCCGATCCCAATTAAAATGAAGATGATAACCATCTGCTGTAATACGACTGTGATACTCATGTATGTTTTCCTCTTTTTTCTGAATGTTTCCCTAATATTATTTCCGGTTTCGCTCATAAATCCGCAAAGTAATGTCTGTGCGGAAAAACCATCTCAAATTATTATAGTACATTTTCTCAAAAATGGAAGATTGTTTTTCCGTCGGACTCGTTATATACTTAGAGAAGTTTATAATAAAGAGCCGGGGAGCGGATATTTGGCGGCAGTCGCAGAGTAACTGATTTAAATGGGGGTATCTATGCAGAAATATATCATGGCGCTGGATCAGGGGACGACCAGTTCCCGCTGTATTTTGTTTGATAAGAAGGGTAATATCTGCAGCATGGCGCAGAAGGAGTTTACCCAGATTTATCCGCAGGCGGGATGGGTGGAGCACAACCCGCGCGAGATATGGGCGTCGCAGCTTGCTGTGGCGATCGAGGCGATGGCGAATATCGGTGCGGATGCATCGCAGCTATCGGGCATCGGCATCACGAACCAGCGCGAGACGACGATTGTCTGGGATCGGGAAACGGGAGAACCGGTATACAACGCAATCGTCTGGCAATGCCGGCGAACTGCGGAGTTTATCGACGGGCTGAAGGCGCAGGGCTGTACGGAAACGATACGGGCGAAGACAGGTCTGGTGCCGGACGCTTATTTTTCCGGCAGCAAGATTGCATGGATACTGGATCATGTGGAAGGCGCACGGGAGCGGGCGGAGCGTGGGGAACTGCTGTTTGGCACGGTAGATTCATGGCTGATCTGGAAACTGACAAAGGGCAGGGTACATGCCACGGACTACACAAATGCCTCCCGCACGATGCTATACAATATACACACGCTGGAATGGGATGAAGCGCTTCTCTCCATGCTGCGGATTCCGAGACAGATGCTTCCGGAGGTGAAGCCTTCCGGGACGGTGTTTGGCGAGAGCGATACGAGTATTTTCGGCGCGCCGGTTCCCATCGCGGGAGCGGCGGGCGACCAGCAGGCGGCGCTTTTCGGACAGTGCTGTTTTGCGCCGGGGCAGGTGAAGAACACGTACGGGACAGGATGCTTTCTGCTGATGCACACGGGCAGACAGGCGATCGCTTCAGAGAACGGTCTGCTCACCACCATCGCGGCGGGGGACACGCCCGAACCGTCCTATGCGCTAGAGGGCAGCGTGTTCGTGGCAGGCGCGGCGGTACAGTGGATGCGGGATGAGATGCGGATGATGAAAATCGCGCAGCATTCCGAGAAATATGCCATGCGCGTGCCCGATACAAACGGGGTCTATGTGGTGCCCGCCTTTGTGGGGATGGGAACACCTTACTGGAATCCCTACGCGCGGGGCACTGTGGTGGGTATTACGAGGGGCTGCCAGAAAGAGCACTTTGTGCGGGCGGTACTGGAATCTATCGCCTATCAGTCCATGGATGTGCTGAAGGCGATGGAGGAGGACGCAGGGATTCCGCTCAGTGAATTGAAGGTGGATGGCGGCGCCAGCGCCAACGATTTCCTGATGCAGTTTCAGGCGGATGTCACAGGACATGCGGTGCACCGACCGAGCTGTATCGAGACGACGGCCCTGGGTGCGGCGTATCTGGCGGGGCTCTCGGTGGGCTACTGGAAAGACAAAGGTGAAATCTGTGAGAACTGGCAGCTTGGAAATCTGTTTGATGTGACGATGGAGAACCAGACCAGAGAGCGGCTTGTGAAGGGATGGAAACGCGCTGTCAGATGTGCGCTTGCATGGGCGGACGATGCGCGATAGCAACGGGCAGTGCGCAGACAGAGGAGTGAGCGAGGAAGCCAAAGGCCTTCGAGCTGCACTGAGAAAGATTTTAGAAAGGAAATCAAACAATGAACATTACCTACAACGAAAAAAACAGAATTTTTAAACTGGACACGCCCCACACGAGCTACTGCATAGGCGTGGTGGATGAGGAGAACTTTCTCGGGCATGTGTACTATGGCAGAAGCCTTGGTTCGGACGATCTGGCGTATCTGATGCGCACCGGGGAGCCGCCTTTTGTCCCTTCGGAAAATAACAGGGAGAGAACTTCCTTTTTAGACACGTTTCCGATGGAGTATACGGGACACAATCTGGGCGATTACAGAGAAGGAACGCTTTCGGTGCGCACGCTGTCCGGGCATACGGGCGTTTCCCTTTCCTATGTGTCCCATCGCATTTATGACGGCAAAGAAGCGCTTGAAGGGCTGCCGGCGACCTTTGGGGGAAAGGACGAGTGTAAGACGCTGGAAATTACATGCGAAGACCCGGTATTGAAATTGCAGGTCGTTCTGTCCTACAGCATTTTTGCGGACACGGATGCGATTGCGAGAAGCGTGAAAGTGGCAAATCACGGCGGCGAAGCGGTTTATCTGACGAAAGTGTTATCCGCCTGCATCGATATGGACAATGACGATTACGAGATGATCACCCTGCACGGTTCATGGGCGAGGGAGCGCGCGATCCAGACATGTCCGGTCAGAAAGGGCAAACAGAGCGTCGGCTCGGTGCGCGGGGAGTCCAGTCATCAGGAACATCCGTTTATGGCGTGGAAGAGCAGGACGGCGGCGGAGGAGACGGGTGAGGTTTACGCCATGAACTTTGTCTACTCCGGCAATTTTATCGCGCAGGTCGAGGAGAGCCAGTTTGGCAGCATCCGCGCCATGATGGGCATTCACCCGGAAGATTTCTGCTGGAAACTGGAGCCGGGCGCGGACTTTCAGGCACCGGAAGTGATCTGCATGTATTCGGCGGATGGTCTGGGCGGCATGACCAGAAACTTCCACGATCTATACCGAAATCATCTGATCCGGGGCATTTATAAAGACAAGAAGAGACCGATCCTCATCAATAACTGGGAGGCGACCTACTTTGACTTTGATACGGACAAACTTCTGGATATTGCCAGACAGGCTTCCGCGCTCGGCATAGAGATGCTTGTGATGGATGACGGATGGTTCGGTCACAGGGACGACGACAATTCCAGTCTGGGCGACTGGTTTGTGAATGAGTCCAAGCTTAAGGGCGGGCTGAAATACTTGGTGGACGAGGTCAATAAGCTGGGGATGAAGTTTGGCATCTGGGTGGAGCCGGAGATGGTTTCCCCCGATTCTGATCTTTACAGGGAGCATCCCGACTGGGCAATCCAGATTCCTGGCAGGGTGGGGAGTCTGGCAAGAAACCAGTATGTGCTCGATCTGACAAGAAAAGAAGTGCGGGACTGTGTGTACGACAGGATTGCGGCGGTTCTGCGCAGTGCGAACATTGAGTATGTGAAGTGGGATATGAACAGGCAGCTTTCCGATCTCGGCAGCTGTGGGCTTCCGGCGGACAGACAGGGCGAGCTGGTGCACAGGCAGACCCTTGCGCTCTACGAGATGCAGGAGCGGCTGATTAGGGATTTCCCGGACTTGCTTCTGGAGAATTGCTCCGGCGGCGGGGCGAGATTTGACCCGGGTATGCTTTATTACAGCCCCCAGATCTGGTGCTCCGACGATGCGGATGCCATTGAGCGGCTGTCGATTCAGGCGGGCACGGCGCTCGTCTACCCGCTTTCCACCATGGGCGCGCATGTGTCCGACTGCCCGAACCACACGGTGGGCAGGACGACGCCTTTTGAGACGAGGGGCTATGTGGCGCTGGCGGGAACCTTTGGCTATGAACTGGATGTGACGAAGATTCCCGAGGCGGACCGGAATATGATTCCGGATCAGGTGGCGATGTACCATAAATATAATGATCTGGTGCGGCAGGGCGATTATTACCGCATCGCGCGCTATGCAGATAATCACTTTTATGACTGCTACGCGGTGGTGGCGAAAGATAAGAGTGAGGCGCTTGTCACCTATGTGCAGGTGCTGAACCGTCCCAATTACCACAGCAGAAGAATCTGTATTCCGGGGCTTGATCCAGAGAAAACTTACGTGATCGAGAACGCGGCGGACTGGCAGGAGATCAGACAGACCGAGTACAGGGGCGACGCGCTGCACTATGCGGGGATCAATATACCGCCAATCAGCGGGGACTTCAAGGCGCGGCTTATGCATCTTAGGGAGCGCTGACAGTTCTAATCCGAAAGACTTAAATAGTTTCCAAAGGTCTGCTTATGATTATGCTATCTGCACAGCGAACATGACTAAAAAAGAAACGGAGAAGAATAAGATATGATCGTACAAAAATATAAAGACATGCTGCAGGGGAAATCTGTGATACGGCAGCTCTCGGAGTTTGCGACGGCGAGGGGGAAGGAGATCGGGTATGAAAATGTGTTTGATTTCAGTCTGGGGAACCCTTCGGTGCCGGTGCCGCAGGAGTTTACGGATGTGATGATAAAAATGCTTCAGGAGAAAAATCCCATGGAGCTGCACGGCTATAGCCAGAGTCTGGGCATTCCGTCCGTCAGGGATAAGGTGGCGGCTTCCCTCAATAAGAGATTCGGGATGAACTATACGGGGAACCATATTTTTATGACCACAGGTGCGGCAGGCGCTATCGCCCACGCGGTGCGGTGTGTGACGGAGCCGGGGGATGAGGTGATTACCTTTGCGCCCTATTTCCCGGAGTACGAGCCCTATATCAATCTGACGGGTGCAAAGCTTAAAGTGGTGCCATATTTCTCAAATGCGCAGCCGATTCATTTTTCGGCTTTTGAAGCCATGCTGACGGAAAAAGTGACGGCGGTTTTGATCAACACACCGAACAATCCTTCGGGAGCGGTCTATTCCAGTTCAACGCTTGCAGAGCTGGCGGGTATTATGGAGGAAAAGCAGAAACAGTACGGGCACGATATTTTCCTGATCTCCGACGAGCCTTACCGGGAGATCGTGTTTGCAGGCGTGGATGCGCCTTATCCCTCCTCGTTTTATGACAATTCCCTCTCCTGCTACTCGTTTTCCAAATCCCTTTCCCTGCCGGGAGAGCGGATCGGCTATGTGGCGGTGAACCCGAAGTGCACGGATGCGGACATCATCAGTGTGATGTGCAGCCAGATTTCCAGAGGAACCGGGCACAACTGTCCGCCGTCCATCATTCAGCTTGCGGTGGCGGAGGTGCTGGACTTGACGTCGGATCTTTCGGTCTATGAGACAAACATGAACATATTATATAAGGAACTGACGGACTTAGGCTTTGAGTGCGCGCGTCCGGGCGGCACTTTCTACATGTTTCCGAAATCGCCGGAGCCGGATGCGGTGGCATTTTCCGAAAAGGCGAAAAAGTACGACTTGATTCTCGTGCCGAGCGACAGTTTCGGTGTGAAGGGATATTTTCGGATTGCGTACTGTATCGACACAGAGAAGGTGGAGCGGTCGCTGGATGCGTTCAGAAAACTTATGAAGGAAAATTATTAGGTTCCAGAGGAGGGGAGTTCTATTATGATGTATCAGGCAGGACTGATTCTGGAGGGCGGCGGCATGAAGGGCATTTATACTGCCGGCGTTCTGGATTTCTTTATGGAGAAGGAGATACTGTTTTCCGACAATTATGGTGTGTCGGCGGGGGCGTGTCATCTTTGCAACTATATGTCAGGGCAGAGAGGGCGGTCTTTGCGCATCAGCGTGGACTATCTGGACATGAAGCAGTATTGCGGGAAATGGAGTCTTCTTACGACCGGCGACCTGTTCGGCGTGGATATGAATTACAGTCTGATCCCGAATTATCTTGATCCCTTTGATTATGACGCCGCAGCGAAATTCGAGGGCAGGGCTTTTGCGGTGGCGACAGATATTGAGACGGGAAAGCCGGTCTATCTGCCGCTCAAGGATCTGCGGGAAGACCTGCCTGCGGTGCGCGCGTCCAGTTCGCTTCCGCTGGTTTCGCGGAATGTAAAGATAGGAGACAGGTATTATCTGGACGGCGGCATCAGCGATTCGATTCCGATCAGGAAGTCCATACAGGACGGCAACAGGAAAAACGTGGTGATTATGACCAAGGAAGAAGGCTTTGTCAGACAGCCCGCCGGAGCGGAGCTTGCACTTGTGAGGGCGCGCTATCTCCGCTACCCGAAAGTGTACGAACTGATGCGCGAAAGGCATCTTTCCTATAATGCCACCGTACAATATATGGAAGAAAAGAAACGGAAGGGTGAGCTGTTTGTGATCCGTCCGAAACAGAAAAGCGAAGTAGGCAGGATTGAGAAGGATAAGGAAAAGATGAAGGCGCTCTACAAGGAAGGTTACCGCGACGCGCAGGCATGTTATCTGGACCTGCTCGAATATTTGGAATAGGGAGGAAAATATGGACATCATAGAAATTATAAAGGCGGTGCTTTTCGGCATCGTGGAGGGTATCACGGAATGGCTCCCCATCAGCAGCACCGGGCACATGATTCTTTTAAATGAATTTGTGACCCTGAACGTGAGTGAGGATTTCTGGGAGATGTTTCTGGTGGTGATCCAGCTCGGGGCGATTCTGGCGGTGGTGCTTCTTTTCTGGAACAAGATATTTCCCTTCCGCTTCAAAGAGAAGCCTGTGGTGCAGAAGGACATCTTCGTACTGTGGTTTAAGATTCTTGTAGCGTGCGTTCCGGCGGCAGTTGTGGGACTTGCATTCGATGATGTGCTGGACGCACTCTTCTACAATCCGTGGTGCGTTTCCATTGCGCTGATCGTGTTCGGTATCGCCTTTATTCTGATTGAAAACAGAAACAGGAAGATGACGCCGAAGATTACAGAACTGAACGATATTACTTACCGCACGGCGCTGATGATCGGTATTTTCCAGCTTCTGGCGGCGGTGTTCCCGGGGACGTCCCGTTCCGGCGCAACCATTGTGGGGGCGCTTCTGATTGGCGTGTCGAGAACCGTGGCGGCGGAGTTTACTTTCTTTCTGGCGATTCCCGTCATGCTCGGCGCCAGCCTGTTAAAACTTTTAAAGTTCGGATTCTCTTTTACGAGTGGCGAACTTGTCATTCTGGCAGTCGGAATGGTGGTGGCGTTTGCGGTGTCAGTGGCGGTAATTCGTTTCCTGATGGGCTATATCAAAAGGCATGATTTTAAGGTTTTCGGCTGGTATAGAATTGTGCTCGGTGCGGCGGTGCTTTTGTATTTCGCGCTGGCGTAAGCCAGTAAAATGGGGCGGTTTTAAGGCATTTTTGGGTCAATTCGTATAAGATTTTCATACAAAAATTAACTATTTGTTACAGATTGTTGGTTGACAGCCCCGTTTTATTGAGATAAGATACATCTAGCAGGGTCATGCAGCAGGTATTTTGCGGGGATGCATGGCGTTACAGCAGCAAGATCATTATTATGGAAAAGTAGTTTTAGTGAAAGTGGGGAAGGAGATTACTCATGGCAGAAACAAAGAAGCCGGTTGTAAAACCGGAGGCTGACAAAGCGGCAGATACAAAGACAACGACAGCGGAGACACCTGTGACAGCGCCTGCGGCTAAAACAGAAGTGAATGGGACAGAGGCGAAGAAGCCTGTGGCAGAGAAAAAGAAACCCGGCAGAAAGCCCGGTGCAAAGAAGCCCGGCAGAAAGCCTGGGGCAGCGAAGAAGGAGACGGCGGCTAAGACCACTACAACCAGAAAGGCTGCAGTGAAAGAAAATGTACATTTAGAGTTCGCGGGTAAGAGTTACTCCACCGAAGATCTGGTAAAGATTGCGAAGGATGTCTGGAAGTATGACCTGAAGAAGAAAGTCGGCGATTTCAAATCCGTAGAACTTTATGTGAAGCCCGAGGAGAGCGTAGTATACTATGTAATTAACGGTGAGGAAAAAGGACAGTTTAATATCTAATCATGTTATATAGGCAAAAGAAAGAATTCAGGCGGTCAGTTTAGGGTATGCTAAATTGATCGCTTTTTTGCGTCGGCTATTCTTCATACTTTTTTTATAATTTTTTTCCAATCAGATGTTGACAATGCAAAAAAGAAGTGATACCTTACTACCAGAAGGTGTTAGCACTCTAACAAGTCGAGTGCTAACAATTCGATAATAACTGTGAAGGTACTGAACAGTTACAGAGGGAAATGGTATGCAGCTGGACGAAAGAAAATATATCATATTGCAAGCCATCATCCGAAACTACTTGGAGACAGGGGAGCCGGTAGGCAGCCGCACGATCTCCAAGTACACTGATTTAAACTTAAGCTCGGCAACCATTCGGAACGAAATGGCGGATCTGGAGGAACTGGGCTACATCCTACAGCCACATACTTCCGCCGGCAGGATTCCCTCCGATCAGGGATACCGTCTCTACGTGGATAAGATGATGGAGGAGAAGGAGCGGGAAGTCGAGGAGATGAAGGAAATGCTTCTGGAGAAGGAGGATAAGATGGACCACCTTCTCAAGCAGGCGGCAAAGGTACTCGCGAACAATACCGAGTACGCGGCTATGATTTCCGCGCCCCAGTACCACCGCAATAAGCTGAAATTTATCCAGCTTTCCAGGGTGGATGCAAGGCAGATTCTGGTGGTGATCGTGGTGGAGGGAAATGTGATTAAGAACTCCATGCTGACGGTTTCCGAGGAACTGAGCGACGAGACGCTTTTGAAGCTGAACATTCTCCTGAACACCCACTTAAACGGTCTTTCCTTGGAAGAGATCAATCTTGGCATGATTGCTGCGATGAAGCAGCAGGCGGGTATCCACAGCGAGATTGTGGCGGGTGTTATAGATGCGGTGGCGGAGGCGATCAAGGCTGACGAAGATTTGGAGATTTATACAAGCGGCGCGAAAAACTTTTTCAAGTACCCGGAGCTTGCGGATCACGAGAGAGCCAGTGAACTGATCACTACCTTTGAGGAAAAACAGCTTTTAAGCGAGCTGGTGCAGGATAACCTTTCGGGTGACAATAACATGGGTATACAGGTTTATATCGGCGACGAGACGCCGGTTGCCGGCATGAAGGACTGCAGTATTGTGACCGCAACCTACGAGCTGGATGCGGGTATGAAGGGAACCATCGGCATCATTGGTCCCAAGAGAATGGATTATGAGAAAGTTGTGAGCAATCTAAGGCTGTTAAAACATCAGCTGGATGATTTATATAAGAAGTAAAATGGCGGGAAACAACAGGCTTCGCCTGAACTAGCACAGGGACTATTAAGAATCAAACAGGAAAGGGATGAGCACAGTGGCAGAAGAGGAAAAAGATAAACAGGAAAAAGAGATGGAAGAACAGGATATGCCGCAGCAGGAAGAGCAGGCGGAGGCGGCGCAGGAAGAAATGCCAGGAGAGCCTTCGGCAGGAAATGAGGAAAAAGTGGCTAAAGGCGATAAGAAAAAGAAAAAAGACAAAAAACAGGATGCTCTGAAAGAGAAGGTGGAGGAGCTGGAAGACCGGGTAAAACGCCAGATGGCGGAGTTTGATAATTTCCGCAAACGCACCGAGAAAGAGAAGACGGCAATGTTTGAGACCGGCGCCAAGAGCGTGATCGAGAAGATCCTGCCGGTGGTGGATAACTTTGAGAGAGGGCTTGCCAGTGTACCCGAGGAAGAGAAGGAGGGCGCCATTGCGCAAGGCATGCAGATGATCTACAAGCAGCTTATGACCGAGCTGGAAAATCTGGATGTGAAGCCGATCCCGGCGGTTGGGGAAGAATTTAATCCCGAGTTCCACAATGCGGTGATGCAGACGGAGAGCGAGGAGTTTGAGTCCGGCACGATCGCACAGGAGCTGCAGAAGGGATATACTTACAGGGACAGCGTAGTCAGACACAGTATGGTGGCAGTTGTTCAATAAGAAGTAAAAGTTAACTGTAAATATAATGTGTGGAAGCGGGTAACGCTTCAGAAAGGGAGTAAACATTATGAGTAAAATTATCGGCATCGACTTAGGAACTACAAACAGCTGCGTGGCAGTTATGGAGGGCGGCAAACCCACTGTCATCGCGAACACGGAAGGCGCGAGAACCACACCGTCCGTTGTGGCTTTCACGAAGAACGGGGAGAGGCTTGTAGGTGAGCCTGCTAAGCGTCAGGCAGTTACCAACGCGGATAACACCATCGCTTCCATCAAGAGAGACATGGGTACGGACAGAGGCCGCACGATCGCAGATAAAAAGTATTCCCCGCAGCAGATTTCCGCGATGATTCTGCAGAAGCTGAAAGCAGACGCGGAGAATTACCTTGGTGAGAAGGTGACGGAAGCTGTTATCACGGTTCCCGCGTACTTTAACGATTCTCAGAGACAGGCGACCAAGGATGCGGGAAAGATCGCGGGTTTGGACGTTAGGCGTATTATCAACGAGCCTACCGCGGCGGCGCTGGCTTACGGTCTTGACAACGAAAAAGAACAGAAAATTATGGTATACGACCTGGGCGGCGGTACATTTGATGTGTCCATCATTGAGATCGGTGACGGTGTCATCGAAGTGCTTGCCACGAACGGCGACACCCATCTGGGCGGCGATGACTTTGACCAGAAGATTATTGACTGGATGCTTTCCGAGTTCAAAGCGCAGGAAGGCGTAGATCTGTCAAACGACAAGATGGCGCTTCAGAGACTGAAGGAGGCGGCTGAGAAGGCGAAGAAGGAACTTTCCTCCGCAACGACAACGAACATCAACCTGCCTTTCATCACGGCGACGGCGGAAGGACCCAAGCACTTCGACATGAATCTGACGAGAGCGAAATTTGACGAGCTGACAAGCGACCTCGTAGAGCGCACCGCGATCCCGGTACAGAACGCGATGAAAGATGCGGGTCTGACCAATGCGGATATCGGGCAGGTGCTTCTGGTGGGTGGCTCCACTCGTGTGCCGGCAGTGCAGGAGAAAGTAAAACAGCTCACAGGCAAGGAGCCGAGCAAATCCCTGAATCCCGACGAGTGTGTGGCTCTGGGCGCTTCCGTTCAGGGCGGTAAACTTGCGGGCGACGCGGGTGCGGGCGAAATCCTCCTGCTGGATGTAACGCCGCTGTCACTTTCCATTGAGACGGCGGGCGGCATTGCGACCAGACTGATTGAGAGAAATACAACCATCCCTACGAAGCACAGCCAGGTGTTCTCTACTTATTCCGACAACCAGACGGCGGTAGACATCAATGTGCTGCAGGGTGAGAGACAGTTTGCGAAAGATAACAAGTCCCTCGGGCAGTTCCGTCTGGACGGCATTCCGCCGGCAATGCGCGGCGTACCGCAGATCGAGGTGACCTTTGATATCGATGCCAACGGTATCGTTAACGTGTCCGCGAAGGATCTGGGCACAGGCAAAGAGCAGCACATCACCATCACCGCAGGATCCAATATGTCTGACGACGAGATTGAGAAGGCGGTTAAGGAAGCGGCAGAGTTTGAGGCGCAGGATAAGAAGCGCAAAGAGGCAGTTGACACGAGAAACGACGCGGATTCCTTCGTATTCCAGACCGAGAAGGCGCTGAATGAAGTGGGCGATAAGATTGACGCTTCCGAGAAGGCGGGTGTTGAGGCTGACCTGCAGGCGGTGAAGGATATTCTGGAAAAGACCAAGGATCAGGAACTTACCGACAGCCAGCTCGATGAGCTGAAAGCGGCGAAGGAGAAGCTGACGAACTCCGCACAGTCCCTGTTCACGAAGATGTATGAGAACATGCAGCAGGCGCAGGGCGGTCCCGACATGAGCAACATGGGTGGCGCACAGGAAGCGGCGCCGCAGGACAACGGCGGAGCGGATGACGTAGTTGATGGGGATTATAGAGAAGTATAAACAGGATGTTTTTGAACAGTTAATCCAAGGAAGGGCATAGTCATGGCAGAACAAAAACGGGATTATTATGAGGTGCTTGGCGTAGAGAAAAGCGCGGACGACGCCACCATAAAAAAAGCATACAGAGTTCTGGCTAAGAAATACCACCCCGACATGAATCCCGGGGACGCGGAGGCAGAGAGAAAATTTAAGGAAGCTTCGGAGGCATATGCCGTTTTGAGCGATCCCGAGAAGAGGAGACAGTATGACCAGTATGGTCATGCTGCCTTCGACGGTGCGGGAGGGGCAGGCGGCTTTGGCGGCTTCGACTTCAACAGTGCGGATTTCGGTGATATCTTCGGCGACATTTTCGGGGATCTTTTCGGCAGCGGCAGACGAGGCGGCGGAAGAGGAAACGGTCCCATGAAAGGCGCGAATATCAGAACGAGTGTCAGGATCAGCTTTGAGGAAGCGGTTTTTGGTGTGGAGAAAGAGATCGAACTGACGCTCAAGGACGAGTGCACTTCCTGCCACGGCACGGGCGCGAAGCCGGGAACCAGTCCCGAGACATGCAGCAAGTGCGGCGGTAAGGGACAGGTGGTATTTACCTCGCAGTCTTTCTTCGGCACGGTGCGAAATGTGCAGACTTGTCCCGACTGTCACGGTACGGGCAAGGTGATTAAGGATAAATGTCCCGACTGCCGCGGTACGGGTTATATTGCCAACAAAAAGAAGATACAGGTTTCTATCCCCGCGGGTATCGACAACGGACAGTGTGTCCGCATACGCGATAAAGGGGAACCGGGTTCAAACGGCGGTCCCAGGGGAGATCTTCTGGTCGAGGTGGTGGTGGGCAGACATCCCATCTTCCAGAGGCAGGATGAAAATATTTATTCCACCGTGCCCATGTCTTTCGCCGTCGCGTCGCTGGGCGGTGAGATCGTGATCGACACCGTGGACGGCAGGGTGATTTACGAGGTGAAGGCAGGGACACAGACTGACACCAAGGTTCGCTTAAAAGGCAAGGGTGTGCCTTCTCTCAGAAATAAGGATGTGCGCGGTGACCACTACGTGACTCTGGTGGTGCAGGTGCCCGACAAGCTGTCCCATGAGGCGAAAGAGCTCTTGAAGCAGTTTGACGAGTGCACGGGCAACAGCTTGAACGCGGCAAAGAACATAACTTCCGACGCATCCGATGAACCGGCGGGCAGTACTGGAAAAAAGAAGAAAAAATTTAAATTTTAAATAATTCAGCCGAAAAAACGATTGCAGGTGTGATTCCTGTGATCGTTTTTCTTTTTTAAGTGTACAGCCTTCCATTTTTCGGTTATAATAAAAGTGTTTATACGCCATATACTAATTTGTGTATAGGCATCAACATCAGTTAACAATACAAACCAAAAGTGTGGAATGAAGAAAACAAAGGAAGAGGGAAAAATGATTCAAAAGAAAATAACTTTATTGGGTACGATTGTTTTATGTGTGGCGATTTGCCTGGCGGGCTGTGGTAAAGAGAAAGAACAGCCGGAAGAGTCAGCGCCGCCGCAGCTGGAGATTGAGCCGATCGAGCCGGAGGCGGAGGCGCCCGAAGAGCCGGTTGTGGAAGAGGAGCCGGAAGAGGAAGAGCCGGAGTCCCTCGTGATCGAGGAGCGCGTGGAAAAAGACGGAAAGATACAGAGTTATCTGACCGGGCAGTGGACGGACGTGGCGCAGGCGAAGAGAAGACCGATTGCCGTGATGATACCGAACAATGCGCCGGCGCTGCCGCAGTATGGTCTATCCCGTGCGGGAATTATCTATGAGGCGCCGGTGGAAGGGCGTATTACCCGTCTGATGGGTGTGTTTGAGAACTTTGACGATCTGGACAGGATCGGACCTGTCCGTTCAAGCCGGGATTACTATGTCTATCAGGCTATGGGATATGAGGCAGTTTACTGTAACTGGGGTCTGGCAGTTCCTTATGTGGAGGAGCTGATCAATCGTCCGGAAGTCTACAACGTCAGTGCGGCGGTGGTGGGTATCCACAATCCGGCGGACGAGGCGTACGGCAGGCATAAACGTCCCGGTTACGCGACGGAATTTACAGGCTATCTTTTTATTGACGGTCTTTTCAAAGCGGTAGACAGGCTTGGTTATGACTGGGAGTATGATGACGCGTATGTGCCGCCTTTCCTGTTTGCGGCGGATAACGTGAGAGCGGATTATGCAGACAATGAGGACGCGGCTTACGTTTATCCGGGCGGAAAGTCTTCAAATAATTCCGGCGGGTACGGCGCTTACCATCCTTATTTTGAGTACCATGAAGATGATCAGCTCTATTATCGTTATCAGGACGGCAAGAAACAGATCGACGAACTTACGGGTGACCAGCTTACCGTCAGCAACGTGGTGTTCCAGTACTGCCACGGAGAAGTCAGAGATGATCACGATTATCTTGCATTCGGTGTGCATGGAGAGGGCGAGGCCATTGTTTTCACAAACGGCAAGGCGATAAAGGGAACGTGGAAGCGTCTTGACGGAGATTTTACGCCGGCGAAGTTCTATGACGAGGCGGGCGAGGAAATTGTCTTTAATCAGGGCAGCACCTGGATATGTAATATCTGGGATGAATATGGAGAGTTCGTAGAATATGGACAGGAATGAGTGGTATCGCGCCGGGGAGGATATCCGGGATCAGGTACAGCAGGCGGTGGACACAGGAGATTTTACGAATCTGGGAAGAAATATCGGCGACACGGTGAATGAAACCATAAACCGTACCATGCGTGAAGTAGGACGCACAGTCGGGACGGTTGGCGAGAGCGTAAACCGGGCGGTCAACGATGTGGGAAACGGCATAGGACGCGCGGTGGAGACGGTAGGCGAGAGTATCGGTCATGCGGCGGGAGGCATTGGCGGAAACGGAGGTCATGGAGGTTCCGGCGGGAACGGAGGTCATGGAGGTTCCGGCGGAAACGGAGGTCATGGAGGTTCTGGCGGGAACGTGGGTTATGGCGCGCCGGTAAGCCCCTACGCATCTAACCCCTTGTACAAACGACCCAATGCCCGCCCGGACACTAGGCTGTTTCAAAGTACGCCGAAGGGCACAGTGTCCGGCGTTGTGTGCATGGGAGCAGGTTACGGCGTGATGGGGATATCAGCGCTTGCATTGATTGGCTCGGTGGGCGAATTGGTTCTCTATTCAAAGTCAATCGTTCCAGTGATTATATCGGGGATATTTACGGCGGCGGGGCTGTGGCTCGGCTGTCACGGTTCGAGGCTGGCAGGACGGGCGAGACGCTATAAGAGATACGTCGGCATGGTGAAGGATAAACTGTACTGCTCCATTCAGGAGATGGCGCAGAGGACGGGAAAGAGTGAACGCTTCATCGTGAAGGATTTACGGCAGATGATTCATCTCGGCATGTTCAAACAGGCGCATCTGGATCAGAAACAGACATGTCTGATCGCCAGCGACGAGATGTACGACCGGTATATGCTCACCCAGAAAAACTATGAGGAAGAGCAGAAAAAGCTGGAGATCGAAAAGTTGGCAGATGAGCGCAGGCAGCAGGAAAGGGAGCGTCTGGGCGAGGCAGCCGAGGTGATTGAGGAAGGAAAGGGTTATGTGCGCCTGATCAGACAGTGCAACGACGAGATCCCCGGCGAGGAAATGTCGGATAAACTGGACCGGCTGGAACTTCTGGTCACGCGGATTTTCGACCAGGTGGAGAAGGAGCCGGAGCTTGCGTCAGAACTCAGAAAGATGCTCAGTTTCTATCTGCCCACCACGAAAAAGCTTCTGGAAGCTTACCGTGATCTGGACAGGCAGCAGTTAGATCTGTCAAATATAGAGCAGACGAAGCGGGAGATCGAGACGGCGGTGGACAATATCAATGAGGCGTTTGAAAAGTTTCTGGATGAGCTGTTCCGGGAGAAGGCGTGGGATATCCAGTCGGATATTTCCGCCCTACATACGATTCTTAAGCAGGACGGTTATTTATAATCACAGTTCAGCCAGAGCGAACGCGCGTTTTGCGAATGGGCGTGTGCTGAACGGAAGAAGGAGGGGACAATGAACGAAATTGATGTAATGGAACAGCAGGCGCCGACGCTGGTGTTTGGGGAAGTGGAGGATGCGGTGAAGGACAAGCAGCCGCTTACGGAAATCCCGCAGGCGAAGGTGCTTAAGGATGATTTGGACGATTCAGTTTTGAGTGACGAGGAGAGACGGCAGGTGGACGAGTTTGCGAAGCAGATCGACCTGCATAATTCCACAGCTATTTTGCAGTACGGCGTGGGTACTCAGAAAAAGATGGCGGATTTTTCCGGCAGTGCGCTTGAGAATGTGAAGACGAAGGATCTGGGCGAGGTCGGAGATATGCTTTCCGATGTGGTGACGCAGCTCAAGGGCTTTGACGAGGAGGAAAAGGGTTTTCTGGGAATTTTTAAAAAACCAGCGAATAAGCTTGAGGCCATGAAAGCGAAATACTCTAAGGCAGAGACGAACGTCAATAAAATCTGTGAGGCGTTAGAGGATAACCAGGTACAGCTTCTCAAGGACATTGCCATTCTGGATAAGATGTACGATCTGAATCTGACGTACTTTAAGGAGCTCTCCATGTACATACTGGCGGGCAAGAAGAAACTTGCCGAGACGAGGGAGACGGAGCTGCCGCAGCTTCTCGCGAAGGCGAAGGCGAGCGGGCTGCCGGAGGATGCGCAGGCGGCAAGAGATCTGGAAGCCCTTTGTGATCGTTTTGAGAAAAAGCTGCATGATCTGGAGCTGACCAGAATGGTGTCGATCCAGACCGCGCCCCAGATCAGACTGGTGCAGAGCAGCGACACGATGATGGTGGAAAAAATCCAGTCTACGATCGTCAATACCATTCCACTCTGGAAAAGCCAGATGGTGCTTGCGCTGGGCGTAACCCATGCGGAGCAGGCAGCGCGGGCGCAGAGGGAAGTGTCTGATATGACGAATGAGCTTTTGAAGAAAAACGCAGAAGTACTCAAGGTTTCCGCTATTGAGAGCGCGAAGGAGTCGGAGCGCGGTATTATTGATATGGAGACATTAAAGACCACCAACGCGAACCTGATTTCCACACTGGACGAGGTGATGAAGATTCAGGCGGACGGCAGGGAGAAGAGAAGAGTCGCCGAGGAAGAGATGCGCGTGATGGAGAACGACTTGAAGGCGAAGCTTTTAGAGCTCAGTGAGAGGAAGTAACAGAGATAAGAATGGTCTGCCGTAAGAGGCGGAACGATCACGGATAGAAAGGCGAAATCCCGCAATGAAGTGGATGAAATTTAAAATAAAGACAGTTGTGGAGGCGGAGGATATCATAATCAGCGAGCTCTACGACAGGGGGCTTGAGGGGGCACAGATCGAGGACAAAGTGCCCCTTTCGCCGTTGGAAAAAGAGCAGATGTTTGTGGATATCCTGCCGGAAACTGAGGCGGACGACGGGGTTGCCTACCTTAGCTTCTTTGTGGAGGAGAGGGAAGATGGTTCTCTTAATCTGGGCGGAGTGGCGGAGAGTGCGGACAAAGAGACTGTACTCACAAGGATCGGGGAGGCTTTGGAGGAGGTTCGTCAATTCATGGATATCGGAGACGGGACTGTCACGGTGTCCGAAACTGAGGATATTGACTGGATCAATAACTGGAAGCAGTATTTCCATCAGTTTTACATAGACGATCTTCTCGTGATTCCCTCTTGGGAGGAAGTGAAGGAGGAGGACCGGGATAAGAAGATTCTGCACATTGACCCGGGTACAGCCTTCGGCACAGGTATGCACGAGACGACGAGACTTTGTATCGGACAGATTAAAAAGTATGTGACGCCCGATACGGAACTTCTGGATGTGGGGACGGGCAGCGGCATTCTCTCGATTATCGCGCTTATGTATGGCGCGAAACACGCTGTAGGCACAGATCTGGATCCCTGTGCGGTGGAGGCCGTGGCGCAGAATAAGGAGGTCAACGGCATCCAATTGGGAGATTTCGAGCTGTTAATCGGCAATATTATTACGGACAAGGACGTGCAGGATACGGTCGGTTACGGATGTTATGATATTGTCGTGGCAAATATTCTGGCGGATGTGCTTGTGCCGCTGACGCCGGTTATTGCGCCATGCCTAAAGCAGGGAGGCATTTATATCACCTCGGGTATTATCGAGGGGAAAGAAAATATAGTGGCGGACGCTATGGAAGCGGCGGGGCTTACGGTTCTGGAAGTGAACGCCTTGGGCGAGTGGCGGTCCGTGACGGCGGCGAAAGAGTGAGCTTTATGACTGTGAAAAAGATGTGGTGACATGGACTGTGGCTGAAGAAGGGTAATGGAACAGGAAGCGCTGCCATATATAAATAACATGCGGTATGATAGGGGCAGGATATGAAAAAATCGGAAGAAAAATTCGGGATGGTGTTGCTTAGAAATCTGGCGGGTGTGCTGGCGATTGTGTGGATGTGCGTTATTTTCGCTTTTTCCGCCCAGGAAAAGGAGGAGTCTGGGGAAGTCAGCGCGAGCTTTACCTATCATATGGTAAGTTCCACCAGAACTTTTTTTCACCTGGATTTGAGCGACGAGAGGGTGAAGGAGATTGCGGACGCCATAGAAGGGTTTGTCAGAAAAGTGGCGCATATGGTGGAGTACGGAACACTGGCTGTCCTTCTTTACATATGGATTGGCCAGTGGGAGATGAGTTTTTTGCGGAGGGCTGGAACGGCTGTCGGGGCGACGGCTGTCTATGCAGCCACGGATGAGATACACCAGTACTTTGTTCCTGGCCGTGCGGGGCGGTTTTCGGATGTGTGCATTGACAGCGCGGGCGCGCTTGCAGGCGTGGTTATATTCGCGCTGCTTGTGCGGATTGTGAAGCATGTGCGGGCGCGCAGGTTGAAGCACGAAAATTAGCGCAGCATAACGGGACGCATAAGATCTGTCCCGGGATGCATTTGTCTATGGGCATGTTAGAGTGATGGAGATCGGACCATGTATCAGTTCTTTGTGGAACCTTCGCAGATTCAGGATAAAAAAGTGATTATAACGGGCAGCGACGTCAATCATATAAAAAATGTCCTGCGCCTGAAGCCCGGTGAGGAGATTGCGGTCAGAAACGGCGTGGACGGAAGGGAATACCGCTGCGGCATTGAGGAGTTTGCACAGGATCAGGCCATCTGTTCCCTACGATTCGTCAAGGAAGAAGGGGTGGAACTGCCCTCTAAAGTTTATCTCTTTCAGGGGCTTCCCAAGGCGGATAAGATGGAACTCATCGTGCAGAAAGCCGTGGAACTGGGCGTGTACGAGGTGATCCCGCTGGCGGTGAAACGCTGTGTGGTGAAACTGGATGAAAAGAAAGCGAGGGCGAAGGCGAACCGCTGGCAGGGTATTGCGGAGGCGGCTGCAAAACAGAGCAAAAGAGGAGTCGTTCCCGTGGTGAAGGAGCCTATGACCATGAAGGAAGCGGCGGCCTACGCGCGGGGGATGGACGTGAAGCTGATTCCCTATGAACTTGCCGAAGATATGGCGCACACAAAAAAAGTTATTGAGTCAATACGTCCCGGTGAGAGCGTGGCGGTCTTTATCGGTCCGGAAGGCGGCTTCGAGGAGGGCGAGGTGGCGGAGGCGATTGCGGCAGGCATAGAGCCGATTACATTAGGGAAAAGAATCCTGCGCACCGAAACGGCGGGGCTTGCGGTGTTGTCGTGGCTGATGTACCATTTGGAGTAAAGTGACATAAAATAGAAATATACGCGATGGCAATGAGCAGTGTATGGGTTTTTCGAGCTGGCACTGCGTTGCAGCCGGAAAGGAAACAGCAGAAATGGAAGTATATCTGGATAATTCCGCGACGACAGCCTGTTTTGAGGATGCCGCGCAGCTGATGCACAGGATTTTGTGCGAGGATTATGGAAATCCTTCCAGCCTGCACCATAAAGGAGTGGAGGCGGAAGCCTACTTAAGATACGCGAACGAGACATTTGCAAAAATTTTAAAAGTAAATGAAAAAGAGATTTTCTTTACCTCTGGCGGAACGGAGTCGGATAATATTGCGCTGGTCGGCGCGGCAATGGCAAACCACAGGACGGGGCGCCATCTGATTACGACGAAAATCGAGCATCCGGCGGTGCTGCAGCCCATGTCCTATCTGGAGAATCAAGGCTTTGAGGTAACGTATCTCTCCGTTGACAGACAGGGAAAAATTTCTCTGGAGGAATTGGAGCAGGCGGTCAGATCGGACACCATACTGGTTTCCGTTATGTATACGAACAATGAGATTGGAAGTGTACAGCCCATTGCGGAGGCGGGCGCGCTCATTAAAAGAAAGAACCCTCAGACGCTTTTTCATGTGGATGCAGTGCAGGGCTTCGGCAAGACACGCATCTATCCGGGGAAAATGCATATCGACATGTTGAGCGCAAGCGGCCATAAGATCCACGGACCGAAGGGCGTTGGTCTTCTCTATGTGAGGGACGGCGCCAAGGTCAGTCCCATCATGTACGGCGGTGGTCAGCAGCGGGGACTTCGCTCCGGGACGGAAAACCTGCCCGGCATTGCTGGCTTTGCCAAGGCGGCGGAGCTGGTATATCAGGATCTGGAGCAGGATGTGGACAGAATGTACGGTCTGCGGGCGAAATTGACTGATGGAATTAAAACAATTCCCGACGTGGTGATTAACGGCTGCCCCGGCAGTGAGGGAGCGCCCCATATTGTGAGTGCTTCTTTCAGAGGGGTCCGCAGCGAGGTGCTGTTACACGCTCTGGAGGAGCGCGGAATCTATGTTTCCGCCGGGAGCGCCTGCGCTGCGCATAAGCCGCAGCCCTCGGCAACCCTGCGGGCGATAGGCGTGGAGAAGGAACTTTTGGAGGCTACGATCCGATTCAGCCTTTCAGGATTCACGACGGAGGAAGAGATTGCGTACACCTGCCAGAATCTGGAGGAGATGGTGCCGAACCTTCGGCGATATACAAGACACTAGTGCTCCATTTTCCAATTGCATACACTTTTTGCGAAGTCCAGAATTTCCTTATACAAGGCGTTTGAGGGAGGCGATGCGGTGGCATCGTTGACCGAAAACAACGCAGTAGAAGGGAATGCTGGCAAGCAAAAAAGGATAGTTAATTGGTAAATGGAGCACTAGGGAGAGGGACCGCCAGGTCCCTCTATATGGAGGAAACTATGTACAAGTCATTTTTAATAAAATACGCGGAAATCGGCGTCAAGGGCAAAAACCGCTACCTGTTTGAAGAGGCGCTGGTGAAACAGATCAAGTATGCGTTGAAAAAGGTGGAGGGCGAGTTTACGGTACGCAGGACAGACGGGCGTATTTATGTGGATGCGCAGTCCGAATTTGACTTTGACGAAGTGGTGGAGAGTCTGAAAAAGGTGTTTGGCATCTCCGGCATCTGTCCCGTTGTCCATGTGGAGGATGAGGGTTTTGAAAAACTGGGACAGGATGTGGTGCATTATATTGGCGACGTGTATCCGGACCGCAGTAAAAGCTTTAAGGTGGCGGCGAGGCGCGCGCGCAAAAACTATCCGCTTAATTCCATGCAGATCAATGAAGAGCTGGGCGGCGTGATTTTGGACGCCTACCCGGAAATGCATGTGGACGTGCACAACCCGGATATCCTTCTGCATGTGGAAATCCGGGACAAGATATATCTTTACTCCGAGATCATACCCGGTCCCGGCGGTATGCCTGTAGGGACGGGCGGCAAGGCGATGCTTCTTTTATCCGGCGGGATTGATTCCCCGGTGGCGGGCTGGATGATAGCCAAGCGCGGGGTGAAGATCGACGCCGTGTACTTTCACGCGCCGCCGTATACGAGCGAGCGGGCGAAGCAGAAAGTGGTGGATCTGGCGAAAAAGGTGGCGGCGTATGCCGGACCTGTCTGGCTGCATGTGATCAATTTCACGGATATCCAGCTTTATATCTATGACAAGTGCCCTCACGACGAGCTGACCATCATTATGCGCCGCTATATGATGCGTATTGCGGAGCACATTGCGAAGGAGACGGAATGTCTGGGGCTGATTACGGGTGAGAGCATCGGACAGGTGGCGTCACAGACCATGGCGAGTCTGGCGGCAACGAACGAGGTGTGCACTATGCCCGTCTACAGACCGCTGATCGGTTTTGATAAGATGGAGATTGTGGATATCGCGGAGAAAATTGACAGCTATGAGACTTCCATTCTGCCTTATGAGGACTGCTGCACCATTTTTGTGGCAAAGCATCCCGTGACGAAGCCGAATCTGAACATCATAAAGAGGCATGAGCAGAATCTGCAGGAGGGAATTGAGGAGCTGGTGGAGAAGGCGCTGGCGACAGATGAGGTGATTGTGGTGCAGAGTTAGAAGCATATGAAAAACAGCCCGGGAGTTTTCCCGAGCTGCTCTTTGCTTTTGATGTAGGCTGAAGCCGTGATTACATGATGTAAGGCTTCAGTGCCGCCATAACCTCATCCGTGCCGTCTTCTGCGTGGATGTTCAGGTCGATGGGCTTGGACAGATCCAAGCTGAAGATGCCCATGATGGATTTCGCATCGATAACGTATCTGCCGGATACCAAGTCAAAATCATAATCAAACTTTGTGATATCGTTCACGAAAGATTTAACCTTATCGATAGAATTTAAAGAAATCTGTACTGTTTTCATTGCGGAATTACCTCCTTTGATTTTTATACCTTCTGGGTATTATACTAAATGTTGGAAGAGCAAAAGTCAATGATAAAACAATACAAAAAATGCGGGGATTACTATGAAAAGTGTAGCATTACATAATCTGGGCTGCAAGGTTAATGCCTACGAAATGGACTTTATGCAACAAATGTTACAAGAAAAGGGCTATAAAATTGTATCATTTGATGAGGAGGCTGATATTTATATCGTGAACACATGTACGGTTACAAATATCGCTGACAGGAAAAGCAGGCAGATGCTCCACCGAGCGAAAAAGAAAAATCCGAATGCGGTGGTGGTGGCGGTGGGCTGTTATGTGCAGACCGGGCAGGAGACGATTAAGACGGACGGTTCAGTGGATCTGGCTATCGGAAATAACCGAAAGAAAGATCTGGTGGAGATACTGGAAGCATATCTGGAAGGCAGACAGACAGACGGGGCGCTATCTCCTGTGCCCGCAGTGAAAATCGATACAACTGATATTGCTCATGCACCTTACGAGGAGATGACACTCAAAACGACGGCGGAGCATACCCGCGCTTATATCAAGATTCAGGACGGGTGTAACCAGTTCTGTTCTTATTGTATTATCCCCTATGCCAGAGGGCGGGTCAGAAGCCGTATGGAAGAGGATATTCTGAAAGAGGCGCGGGGGATGGCGGAGGCGGGTTACAGGGAAGTTGTGCTGACGGGCATCCATATCAGCTCCTACGGGGTTGACCGGGGCGGCAGCGAGCTTGTTCGCCTGCTGGAAAGGCTTTCTGCAATCAAGGGAATCGAGAGAATCCGTCTCGGCTCTCTGGAGCCGGGGATAGTGACGGAAGAGTTTGCAGCGGAAATCTGTGCTCTGTCAAAAGTCTGCCCACACTTTCACCTTTCCCTGCAAAGCGGCAGTGATACTGTGCTTCGCAGGATGAACAGGCGCTATGATTCGGCGGGATATTTGGAAGCGGTGGAAAAATTGCGGAAGTACTATGTCAATCCGGCGATTACTACGGATGTGATCGTGGGATTTCCGGGGGAAACGGAGGAGGAATTTGCGCAGACAGAAGATTTCCTGCGGCGAGTGGGCTTTTATGAGATGCATATTTTCAAGTATTCCAGACGGCATGGAACCCGTGCGGCAGCCATGGAAGGACAGCTTACTGAGGCGGAAAAGGCGGCGAGGAGCGACCGGCTGATGAAATTGGAGCGGGAGATGTCCCGCGCGTACCGGGAGGCATTCTTAGGGAAAACGGAAGAGGTTCTCTTTGAGGAGCTTTTGGAAAAAGAAGGGAAGGTGTATTGGGTCGGGCATACCAGCCGTTATTTAAAGGCGGCACGGAACGCGGAGCAGGGGAAAGACATGCAGAACCGCATCGTGTCGGGGCGGCTGGTTGCTTTTTTGGAGGATGACGTCCTTTTGATGGGGAATTAATAGACCTCTAATATGGAAATGCAGAATTTTGCCGCTTGCACGAACAGTAACTGTATGTTAAAATGTTTTTATATATTTTTTATAAAAAATTAGGAAAACTGGTTGACACATATGTATATGAAAAATAGAATTTTGACAGCACAGCACAGCACAGCACAGCACATAGTTTTTTAGGGATTTTTTTCAAAAG
>ERZ779622.150-NODE-150-length-47877-cov-11.478211_pt1 | contig 47877 bp, 40 predicted proteins | sample MGYA00514188_ERZ779622 | MGnify/ENA primary metagenome ERZ779622 (study PRJEB29562, sample SAMEA4376702) | mouse gut metagenome | isolation source: Cecum | study: EMG produced TPA metagenomics assembly of the A DSS colitis mouse model was used to assess the... | reverse complement strand
GAACCTATGAGGATTCACTGGCTTCTTAATAGTGCAAACTTTTTACTCTCAAGTAATTCTATTATAAACCTTTTTCAGCCTAACACAAGCTGCTTTTTGTTTCCGAAGCATCCTGGATTCTCGGAAACGTGACGAGGTAAAATTGTCAACAGCTTGATTTATAAGGATTTCAGTATAAATCCTCGTCACAATCGAATATTTCATAAACATGACGAGGAATGGCTTGTTTCAGGCATTTATGGGCACCTCGTCACGTAAATCCGAGAATCCAGGAAGCATAGTGCAGTTACCCTTTTTCCCAATAAACGTCTGGTAAAATTGCAAATTAAAAAGGCGTATAGCCTTATTCATGAAATAAGACCCTACACCTTTTGATTCAATCGTTAAAACTGTTATTTCGCTGCTATTCTTTAATTTTATCAAGTGCTGTGAGATTCACGTCGGATACATTGAGGAGCGCTTTTAATACCAAGTATTCATCTTTTAGTTTGGCATATAATCCATATTGATTGTTGTGTTTTTATCATAACAGATTATGTAAAAGGTGTAAAGCCTTATTAACATCCTATTTCCCCTTTCCCGCTATACCCCGTGACTCTCTAATATATGTGTCAGTCTCTTTCCCTGCATGAACAAATTCGTAACACTTATTTCAGAGACATCTTTTAACAGATCGCACGCCTGCTTGCAGATCTGTACCCAGTCCTTTTTGGCATTCATAAAGTTGTCCACCGCTGACACCCCATCACTCACTGTCGGCGTAACACCACTTGTCTGTGCAGTATCCTGCATCATTCTCAGCGTATGATAGGAACCAAAGGTACTGCCAGTTCCGTCCCCCATATAATCTGCATAGCTACACAGTGCAAACATCTCCATCTGTGATGCATGTTGTGGGTTAATCTTGTTAATCTCCACCGAATACACTTTATTTTCGCCGTTTAAATTCGAACGAATCTGCACAATAGGATTGTCTGTTGTAGACTTTTCAGAGAGCATTGCTGACATACCATAGACCACCTGCTTCCCTTCCTCTGGAATCATGGTAAATCCTAATGCTTCCCCGCCTGTTTCTGCCTGCTGAACCTGCTTTATGCTGGCTGGAAGGGCTGCTGCAAATTCTTCCTGAAATGTCTTTGGCTGATTTGTTTTGTGAGTCATTCCATAATAAACTTGATTGGATATATCATAAACCTGCATGAACCTGCGCCTCCTTATAAACTGTTTCTACGAATATTATCGTCCATATTCCACCATTTGCGCAGTGACAATATCACGACAAATTTTACGACAGGACGGCGGCAAAAACCAAAAAGCTCTTACATTATATATCGTTTTAGGAACTGTTCAAAAATAACATATGCAGCTTGCACAGGATATTTCTACGAAGCTAAATTATCACTCTGTAATTTCATCAGTTATCAAATCTTTTATTATATATGAAACTAAATTATTTTCCTTATATGCAGCATAAATCATTGCAATTGGAGGCATGTCAACAGCCTCTGCTATTTCTGCTGAATATACCATCACTCCATCCTGCTCAAGAACTCCCCTGAACAAAAACATATGGTAAGGCTCTTCACCAAACCTATTTTCTATACACTTTTCAATAGCAGCATATTCTTGATTACAATACCGAAGTTGCTTTGTGTCAAGACTGATTACTGCCATTTCCTTTTCGCCGGCAATAAATATGTTATCCTTTATGCGATAACAGACCACATCCCATCCAAATAGATCTGGCGGTTCAATCGTATAAGACCAGATTTTATACTCTTGTGGCTGCCCAGAAGAAAATTCTATTAATAATAATTGTGGATCCTGTACGATATCATCTTCATAGAGTATATTATAATCCTGTAAGCATATATAATTTTTATCCTGCCCCTCATCAATAAAAATTCCAGCTGCTCTCCAATGCCACTGCTCTCCATTTGTCAATTCTGCTGTAAGATCAAAAGAAAAAGTATCTTTACCTATATTACATGTATATACTTTATCTGAATACGCTTCATTGTAATGTATACCATAATCCCACCACACGTCCATAATAGGAATCATTTCCTCTCCCGACGACTGCAATTCCTTAATGACTGGGGCAAGATAATTAACTGCATCCGCAGTATTTTCATCTTTCTTCGTAGAGCATCCACTTAAAATTAACACAATGCTTGTTATCATTAATATATTTTTCTTCATTTCTGCCCTTTCTTCATATTGAAATTCCAGCTATGAGCTGAAAATCAATCCATTTCATTCATAGCTGTAATTATAAAAGATTCTTGATAAATCCTGAGAAAAATGAAAAAATTCGATTTTCCTAGGATTTACTGTTAACTTACCCTATAGAACTTATAATTGGATGCTGTATTGGTATTGATATTAATAACTGTATTTTTTCGGTCATTAGAATGACCGGAATATTTATGTGTAGTACCATCATAAGATGTAATCATAACAACATGCGAATAGCTTGTATAACTAACTATATCCCCTTTTTTACGGAACTATAACTGAGGCTCGTCCAATATTTGTTATCAGTCATATATTTCGTAAGTGCACTTACTCCAATCCAAGCTGAACTGCCAGCTTTCCATGTATCATCAGTTGAAATTCCTCCCTCATATAATGCTTGAGACACATAATTAGCACAATCTACATGTTTTCCTACAGAAATATAATGTGTATAAGCTGAATTATATTTTGTTGTATCAACTTTGTTGCTACACTTGCCTTTTCCACATATATTACATGAGGAAGCGTTAGATGTATATTTCAGCATATAATCAACAGCATCATCTACTGAATATGAAGCTCTAGCTTGCTGCAATGATGTATCTTCCTCAATTAAATCATCTTCTATACTTGCCATTCTTGCGTAACCATTTTTCTGAAGTTCCTCATGCCCAGATGGCAGCATTACTTCCCAAGAAACATAATCCATCCCATTCTCAAATAAAATGTCTTTATTAGATTCATTATCAATTGGATAAATCTCTTTTATATAAAAAATCAGGTTCTGTTGTTTTCCAATATATTCTTGAAGTTCCTCATAGATGCATTCTTTTTCGCAAGAAAGTGCCTTCATACGCAATCTGCTGTCCTCCGAATTGATACGGCTGACATTTTCCTCCGCCATTTCATAATAAGATTCTATTCCCTGAAAATAATCCATTTGCTCTACACTGTCTGCCTTTAACACCACTTCCATCTCCAGAAGATAAATGTTTTCTATATTTCCATTTATTTCATCACTAGAGCACAATGTTGTTTCTGCATCCATAATATCATAATATTCTGAATATCCGGTTTTCAAGTTAGATACTGCTTCAAGGAGTTGAGGAGATTCCTCATCTTTAATTTCTGTTGCGTTTGTTATCGTGCTAGTACCCATCAGCAAAACGGTTGTAAGCATCATTGATAATATTCTTTTTACTTTCATATCATTTCCTCTTTCTTGTATTCTAATTAATATGTTCATGTTGCATTTAATTCTGCTAGACTGCTTCTCTCCTCTCTCTTTTTTGATTTATAATCTTCTCTAACAGAATTTATACTACAATTATAATCCAAAATCTTTCAAATTAATAGTGACAATACTACGACAAAATCACGACAGATATGCGACAAAAAATTAAAAACTCGCCATCATATATAATTCACCAATAACTGCTCCAGCTCGCTGTTCTCAATAATCTCCCGAATCCGTTTCAATGCTTTTCGCTGTATCCGTTCATACGTCCTCTTGCAATACCCATTCTGTTTTCCATGGCACTTCTCATACTGTGTCACCACCTGTTCCCATGTAAGTTCATCAATCAAATGCATTTGAAGAACCTCACGTTCGCTTTCATTTAAGATTTCCAAGTTGCTTTCTATCATATAAATAATTTTAGAGAGCTTTTCATACTCGTCATCTTCCTTTTTTACGCAGCTTAGAATCTCTTTCTTCGCTTTTAATTTTTTCATGGATTTGAGCAGTACTTTCACATCACTTTCAGACATTGGTTACTCACATCCTCCCTTATTTATATTTCATCACTGTAGTACTTTTTGTTAGAATTAAAAGGCTTTTCAGCCTTCTAATTTATAGATTCACTATCTTTATATATATCGTACATGTTTTGACCATTCTTTAGACTATTAGTATCCCTTTTATTCTATATCTTAATGAGGACATAATAAACGAGTTATAACGTCTATCAGCTCTCCCAGTTTTATGTATCCGCATTTACTGCACCTCTCCGCCTCATAATATTCTGTCTTACAGCTATTATCTGAATTTTTAGTATGATTCGTTGTTTTACCAGCTACATATTTTTGTAGACACGAACTATGGACTTCCATATCTTGATTTATTTCGACTGCTATTTCAATCACCTCTCCTTCATCATAAAAAAATACCCATCCACCACATTCATTCACTGGCAGATATATATCGGTATTTCCCCACATAATATCTTCCTCCGAAAAGTAAATCCCATCCGCAATCTCATTCGAATATATAATACTTTTCGGACTATAGGCAAACACTGTCAATGATGAGGTAAATACAGTAATTCCCATAACACCAGCTCCGATTACTTTCCGAAACAAACTTTCTTTTCCCACTCCGTTTTTCATTTGATAAATCCTCTCTTTCATCATTTTATTTTGTATATTCAGTCCCATAATAGGCTGTTTTGTATCGCCAGCCGAGCGCTCTGCGATCTCTACTATCAAAAATCCATATTGTTTTATTTCCTCCTTCGTCTTACCTGTTATTACTTTTCTGTCGCAAGATAACTCTGCAACCAGATTCCACTGGTACATAACATACCATGCCAAAGGATTATAAATATTAAATGCCAGTACTACAAATGACAGCAGTTTGATCAGATTATCGCAGTGGTGAATATGTATTATTTCATGTTCCAATACCATTTTCAGCTCTTCTTCATTCCAGTCTCTATTCGGCAATACTATAGCGGGACGGAATATGCCAATCGTAAATGGACTTTTGATATATCTGCATTGATAAACTTTATACCTGCAATGCTTCGCGTTACCGTATACTGGCATTGAAACCAGTTCTGTATTCTGCCGAAGATAACCTTTTATCCTTTTATATTTGATAAGATACCGGTTTACGATTGCTATACCAATCACCACCAAAACTGCTGACAACAGGTACGCCGCACTGTTTGGAATACGTATCTTGTATGGCGCAATTTGTATAACTTGGTCTGTATAGTTTAAAAAAAGCGGGGGCTCAGTCTGCCTTTCTGGAAAGGGCCAGATCCGTAACGCCTTTAATAAACTTTTATATCGAGAGAAGTAATAGGGAAATGGAAAGAGATACTCCACAATATTCAATATCATATACCCTCTTCTCCATTGTATAGAAAAAGATTTGTTCACAAAAGGAGACAGTACAATATAAAAAAGAGTACCTGCACTGCCAAACAATGACATAGTTCCAAACAATGACATGCTATTCTTCCTCCAAAATTTTCCGAAGCTCCTCCGCTGTGTTTTTATCCAGCTTCTGACCGCCAGAAAAGGTGGACAGAAAAGCATACATAGAGCCGCCATACAATTCATTGATGAAATCTCTTGCTTCCCCCTGCTTATATTCTGTGTACGTCATTGCCGGATAATAGACCTTTTTGTTTCCTGTGTTTTGAGATACGATGATCAATCCCTTATCAATTAACCTTCTGATAAACGTGTTGATTGTCTGCTTTTTCCAATCCTTCTTGCAGGTATCATTCAGATACGCTGTAAGCTCTCTGAATGTCTTGCCGCCCTCCTGTCTCCACAAATATTCCATAATCATACTTTCGGATTCACTGATTAAATATTTGATTTTTGTTTCTGACATTGTTTTTCTCCTTCCGTGCACCAATTTATGACAACATAAGTTTTATTTTTATCCTAACTATAAAATATCAGATTTCTGTAATACTGTAAATGCGTATTTTTATTTATTTCATCTCGCCCCATGCGCACAAAAAAAGAGCCGCATATACAGCACGCCGCCCTCTTTTCTCTGGTGATACTCCTCACACCTTTAATTTGTTATTCTTTTATATAGTCAATTTCTGTCAGATTGACGCCCGCTGTATTGAGTAATACTTTTAATAATATATACTCTTCTTTAAGGTCAGCATATGTTTCAGGTGCATTTTCCTTTTTAGCCAACACCATGCGCCTTTGTACCTTTGCAAAATCATCAAGCGCAGTTTTCGTAATTTCAAGACTGCTTGGCATACAATCACCTACTTTCTTTATAATCTCTATTAATTGTTACATCTTTATCATAACAGTTTACGCAAAAGGTGTAAAGACTTTATATACAGCACGCCGCCCTCTTTTTCTATTTCAGTTAATCTATATCATACTCTTATTGATTCGCTCAATCACACAACTATGCGGTTTCTTGATACTATTCTTGTCATAGTTGATTCCAACAAGCAGAATTTCCCCGGCATAGTTTTCCAGCGCTTTTGTATACTGCCTGTCCTTAATCTGCTGTATCGCGGCAACGGCTGTTTGACAAAAGGAGACACACTTTCGTGTGTCTCCAAAAATATCAAATATAAAATCTTAGCACTGCTCAACGAGTTTCTTCAATGCTGCGAGTGCTTCGTCTGGAAGCTTGTCATAGCCTTCCTTCTTGGTTGCAAAGCCTTCCACTGCGTCTACACGGTTCTGCATTGCCGCCTTCAGTGCTGCCACATACTCTGCATTGTTCATATCCGGCTTGAATGCATCACTTGTCTTTCCAGACCAGTCATACATAATCTCAATATCATCGAAGTTGCCCCACTTCTCGAAGTTTGCCTTTCCTTCAACGATTGTCTCAAGAATGCCTAAGGTATCTGCCGGTTTTACCTTTGTACCCATGAAATCGCCTGTGTTGACGATATAGCATGCAACGTCCTTCTCCTCAACCAGTTTCTTGAACTTCTCATAGTCGTTTACTAACGGATAGGTTCTGAACGGGTTTGCATAGGGAACGATTCTCAGCGCATTCAGGTCTGTACCTGCTGCAACACGCTCTGCGGTAGAGGTCTTGGTTGCAAGTGTAGCACCCATAACAGATGCAAGCGCTGCGCCCTTTAATTTTACTACAGGAGGAATGGTCGGGTCTTTCATAATCCAGAAGATTGCATTTACAGGCGCGTCAATCTTGTCCACACGGTTTGGCGACCACAGTTTCGACTTGATAGCACGTCCGTTGCCGTTTCTGATATCTTCTGTTACCAGCTGGATCTTGCCATCCTCGTCCATGGTAGCGGAGCAGTTCTGTGCAGATAATAAGTATTCATTGTCAGGACATCCTGTAGGATAGTCTGCTGTCTTGTCGAAATAAGTAGGCTCAAGTGCGATGGATGCGCAGGTATCTGTGTTGATGATGAACGCGTCATCGTGAAGCACCTTGATACCACCAAATGCATCATACTTGCCGCCATGCTTTGCATGTGTCAATGTAGATTTACCTGATCCTGACAGTCCGTATACAGATGCCACAAACTTCTTGCCGCCTTCCAGAGAGTACTCTTTCTGTCCGCCGTGGCAGGAAGCATAGCCATTTCTGTTTGCGAGCGCCCATGCCATTGTCAGTGTGCCCTTCTTGTGCTCACCAAAATACTTCATACCAAGAATTGCCGCGCAGTTCTGGTTTGTATCGAAGTAGCAGAGTGTCAGAGGATCACTTAAACAGCTGTAATCAACGTCCGGTGCCTCGTGCGGTGCCCACTGAGGATCAGAGAAGATGTAGATATCCGGCTCGTTGCCATCGCCAACCGGCTTAGAGGTCTTGTACATTTTTACATACTCATCAGACATATACTGGAAGTTGATCATCCAGTTGTAAAGAAGGTTCTCCTCTCCTTCTGGAATCAGAAGATGTGCCTTTACCATAAACTCAGGATCAAGACCTACGAAGCACTCTGCATGGTACATCGTTTTCCAGCGTGTCTCATACACAGCATCCATCACTACCTTGTCCAGTTTTGTCTGGTCTACGCCCGGCTCACCCTTGATGCGGCGCGCTGCTGCGTAACGTCCTGTAACCGCTCCATCATTGAATAACAGCACTCTTGAATCCTTCTCAAGACCAAATGTCTCTCCGTCCTTGATCTTCATATCGGTCACAATTGTTCCCGGTGAATTCTTTGCTAACTCATAGGCTTCCTTTAAAGTGTTTACCTTCACTACATTGTTTCCGTAAAAAGCAGCCTCGATGATAGAACGTGTCTTAGAAAATCCTACCTTTCCAGCACCAATCTCGGAAATGGGATAATACGCTTTCGTTGACATATAAGATCCTCCTTAAAAAAATAAATTTATTTCAAACCGTCATGACGCATAGCACTGTCTGAAACGGTTGTGATCGTAATAATTATCTCAAAACCTAAGATAAAAGTCAATAAAATTAACATAAACTTCTCAAAATTATACCGCGCGCGTCGCCTTCCTGAGCATTTCAAGCCCCATTCCCTCAAAATAAGGCGAAAGCTTCTCATAAACACTTTCGTGATACGCATTCAGCCTGCGTATATCAGAAGGCTCCATATACTGTGTGTCAATGGCATCCAAGTCAATCGGCACATAGGTCAAATGGCGAAATCCCATAAACTGTCCATATTCGTTTTTCTCTCCGCTGACGATCTCCACGATATTCTCTGTGCGGATTCCGTGACTGTCCTCCACGTACATTCCCGGCTCGTCCGAGACGATCATTCCCTCCTCAAGCTCCGTCTCGGGCAATTCTGGTCTGTACTGCCATCTCAGACTATGAGGGCCTTCATGGACATTTAAAATATAGCCAATGCCATGCCCTGTTCCATGCTTGTAGTCTAACCCGCACTGCCAGAGCGGCTCCCGCGCCACAATATCAAGATTCCTGCCTGTACAGCCATGTAAAAATTTCGCGTCTGCCAGACGCAGCATCGAACAGGCAACCTTCGTAAAATGCATCTTCATCTCGTCAGTGACGGGTCCCAGCGCGATTGTCCTTGTCACATCTGTCGTGCCGCCGTCGTATTGTCCTCCTGAGTCAACCAGATAAAATCCATCTGCCTCTATTTTGCTGAAATGCTCTTTTGTCGCACTGTAATGCGCCATCGCCGCATTTGCCTTATAAGCGCTGATTGTCGGGAAAGACAGGTCCAGAAATCCCGGGATTTTGGCTCTCATGCCATCCAGCTTTGCAGCCACACTCAGCTCATCCATCGGCACTTTCCCTGCATTTTCTTTCATCCAGAAGAGAAACTTGGTCAAAACGGCGCTGTCTTTGATATAGCAGTCTCTGATATGGGCAAGCTCCACTGGATTCTTGACTGCTTTGAGCAGTTCTGTTGGATTCTTCTTGTCCAGCAGCTCGGCGCGGCTCTGAACCAGCTTGTATAACATATAGCTGAGATCCGCACTCGAACACCACACTTTTCCATTCATCTCACACGTTTTGAGATATGCTGCAACGTTGTCATAGTCCTCACAGTGCACACCGCTCTTCTCCAAATGCTGCTCTGTCTCTGCTGTCAATGCTTCCGCCTGAATAAATAAGACTGCTTTGTCCTTTGAGACGTATGTATAAGAAAGCGCTACAGGATTACATTCCACGTCGTTTGCACGAATATTATAAAGCCACATAATATCATCGAGCTTTGAGACCAGAAGATGCTCTGCCCCTTCTTCTGCCATTTTCTCACGCACCTTGGCGAGTTTCTCTGCAACGCTCATGCCGCAGCTCTCCTCGGACACAATCCACAGCCTGCTCACAGGTCTTTTCGGTCTGTCCTGCCAAAGCTGCGATGCAATATCTTTATCATAAACAAATGTTACATTTTTCCCGTCAAGCGTTTCTTCTAACTCTTTTCCAAAAAAAGCGTCCACAACCCTGCCGTCAAAGCCGATTGTCTGCCCCTGCGTAACGTTCTTCTCAAGATACTCTTTGATCTTGGGCACACCCTCCTCCAGCATTTTATATAAGACAATGCCTGAGCCTTTGAGCTCATTTTCCGCCTGCACAAAATACCTGCCGTCTGTCCAAAGTCCTGCTTCTTTGGCACTCACCACCAGCGTTCCGGCAGAACCGGTAAATCCAGACAAAAATTCCCGCATCTTAAAATGTGCATGGACATATTCTGAATTATGATAGTCTGCTGTCGGCACGATATAATAATCAATGCCTGATTCTTTGAGCAATTTTTGCAGTGCTGCAATTCGCTGTTTTTCTAGTTCTCCCATAATAACATCCCTCTTCTTTTACCTTATCCGGCCAAATATTTTTTCTGTGCATACATCAGCACCATACCATATACTACAATCACGACTACCAGCGCAACCCGCATCACGGTCTCAGCGGGTGGACAGGTCTCTAAGATTTCAAACATGCCAAACAACCCGGACACCAAAAGCGCAATTCCCGTCCCCAATGTATATGGAAGTATAAAACGGATAAATCCTGCCGGGTCTTTTGCCTGTTCCATCAAAAAGCCCTTTCCTGTGAGCATCTCTGGAATTTTGCTGCCTGTCTTCATCTGGACTGTCTCATAGATGACATAGACACCACAAATCATAATCACGAAATCCAATATCATTCCAAAGTTCATCTGTACACCTTCTTTCCATGAATCGGGCAGGGAAGAGTCATCTTCACCTACTCGCGCCGGGCACCCGTCAGCTGGGTGCCCGTGTGCACAAATAAAAACTCCTGTCCCCAGTGTGGACGAAGAGTTTTTATGCTTCACCATGCTCACTGAATCTCAAGGAAACGCATCACTACGGATTTCATGTCCTCTTTGTCACAGACTGTCGTGTGGAGTACTGGCGCTGTGCGGATTTCTTCGATCGCCTTAGGCACTGTGACATTGGCGAGCTTAGACAACTCATCCACAAGTTCAAAATCCCCCATTGTATCGTACTTTGCATCAATCGCATTCATCACGCTTCTAGTGAACTTAAACGGGCTTGCCGTCGATGCCAGCACGGTTTTTGTATTATCTCCAGTCTCTTGTCTGTATTTATGATATACCGCGGCAGCGACAGCCGTGTGTGTATCAATCACGTAGCCTGTCTTTTCATACAGGCTCTGAATCATTTCTGCCGTCTCTGTTTCCGACGCATAATTACCATAAAAATCTTCCATCTGCGCCTTCATATCAGCAGTGATCTCATACTTTCCAGATGCTGATAAATCCTGCATAAATGCTGCGTTTTTGTCAGCATTGGCACCTGCGGTCAGATAGATCAGACGTTCAAGATTGCTTGAGATCAAAATATCCATAGAGGGAGAACTTGTGAGAACAAACTCACGGTTTCTGTCATAAATCCCTGTCTCAAAGAAATCATAAAGCACTTTATTTTCGTTGGATGCACAGATTAACTTTGCAATGGGCACTCCCATGTTCTTCGCAAAGTACGCTGCAAGAATATTGCCGAAATTTCCGGTGGGGACGACCACATTCATCTTCTCCCCCTGCTCAATCCTGCCTTCCTTCAAAAGCTGCGCATATGCATACACATAGTAGACTACCTGCGGTACAAGCCTTCCTATGTTGATAGAATTTGCTGAAGAGAATTGAAATCCAGCCTGATTCATTGTCTCAGCCAGCTCCTTGTCACCAAATAACTGCTTTACGCCAGTCTGGGCATCGTCGAAATTCCCTGTGATGCCAACGACAAACGTATTCTCCCCTCTCTGTGTGACCATCTGTTTTTCCTGAATCGGGCTGACGCCATTTTTCGGATAAAAGACGATAATCCTCGTCCCCTTCACGTCCGCAAAGCCAGCCAGCGCTGCCTTGCCTGTATCACCGCTCGTCGCCGTGAGTATCACGATTTCATTTTTCACATGATTCTTCTTAGCAGATGTGATCAGTAAATGCGGCAGGATGGAGAGCGCCATATCCTTAAATGCGATGGTTGCACCATGAAACAGCTCCAGATAATAAGTTCCATCCGCCTCCACAATCGGCGCGATCACTTCTGTGTCAAATTTACTGTCGTATGCTTTACGAATGCAGTCCTTGAGCTCTGACTCTGTAAAGTCTGTCAAAAACAGCTTCATGACTTCGTAAGCTGTCTCCTGATATGTCATTTGTGATAACTCCTCAAGACTCTTGTCCAGTCTGGGCAGCGTCTCAGGCACATACAGACCGCCATCCTGTGCCAGCCCCTGCAAAATCGCCTGTGATGCGCTTACTGCCTCGCTGTTGCTTCTTGTGCTTTTGTAACGTAACTCCATTTCACTTTCTCCTCTAAAATAATAATTCTAAAATAACGATTCTAAATAATAATTTTTATCAAGTATATCATAGTGTTTTGTGAACTGCAAGGTGATTTTATGCCAGTTCTCCCTGCTCATACAGCGCATTCGCGTACCGCACAGATCCCATCGCATCCTTGGAATAAAAATCTGCTCCAATCATGTCTGCATATTCTTGCGTGAGCACTGCGCCGCCGACCATCACTTTGCAGCCCGCATGATGCTCGCGCAAAAGCTTGATCGTCGCCTCCATATTGACAACTGTAGTGGTCATGAGTGCGCTGAGTCCCACCAGCTTCACCTGATGCTCCTGAACTGTTTGTAAGATCAGCTCCGGGTCCACGTCTTTACCGAGATCAATCATGTCAAATCCATAATTTTCCAACAGCGTCTTGACGATATTCTTCCCGATATCATGGATGTCTCCCTTCACCGTGGCAATCACGATCTTTCCTTTGCTTTCACTGTTTTTTCCCTGTTTTGACAATGTCGCCTTGATCGCCTCAAAGGACGCCTTTGCCGCATCGGCGCTCATCAAGAGCTGCGGAAGGAACATTTTCTTTTCCTCAAAGCCCTTTCCAACCACATCCAGCGCTGGAATCAGCTTCTCATTGATGATGGTGAGCGCGTCTGTATTTTGTTCCAGCAGCTTGACCGTCGCCTCACTGGCGCTCTCTGAAAGTCCCTTGATGATGGCCTCATCCAGCGACAGCGCACTGTTTTTTGCAGCAGGCGCCGGACTGGATTTGTCTGCCGTCTGCGATGCGTTTGCAATGTATGCCATACACTGCTTGTCCTCACCGATCAACGCATTAAAACTATAATAAGCAGACATCATCGGTTCGCTGGATGGATTCACAATGCCCGCGCTCAGACCGTTGTTCATCGCCATCGTAAAAAATGCCGTGTTGATACGGCTTCTCTCGGGAAGCCCAAAAGAGATATTGGACACGCCAAGCACCGTGTGAAGTCCCATCTCATAGCGGATTCTGCGCAGGGCTTCCAGCGTGACCTGCGCGTTATCCTGCCCCGTGCTGATCGTGAGCACCAGTGCGTCCATCACCAGATTTTTCTTGGGAATGCCATACTGCGCCGCTGTGTTCACAATCTTCTCTGCCACGGACAGCCGCCCTTCCACCGTCTCAGGAATGCCGCTCTCGTCGAGACACAGACACACCAGCACCGCACCATATTTTTTGGCGATCGGAAACACACGCTCCATAGATTCCTTTTTGCCATTTACAGAATTGAGCATTGGTTTTCCGTTGTAATACCTCAGCCCGCGCTCCATCGCCTCGGTATCGGAGGTATCGATCTGCAAGGGCAGGTCAATGATCGCCTGTATCCCGGTGACAGCCTCCTCCATCAGCCGTGGTTCATCAATCTCGGGCAGTCCCACATTGACATCGAGAATCTGTGCCCCCTTTTCCTCCTGTACCAGTCCTTCTTTGTAGATGTATTCCATATCGTGATCCCGCAGTGCCTGTTTAAACTTTGACTTGCCTGTCGGATTGATCCGCTCTCCTATAATGAGCGGTTTTCTGGTAAAATAAACCGCATGGTTATAAGATGACACGACTGTCAGTTTCTTGTCAGTGACAGGCTGGATTTCCATATCTTTGCAGAGCGCCACAACACGGCTGATATGCGCTGGTGTCGTTCCGCAGCAGCCGCCGACAGCACTTGCCCCCATCTCCACCAGCGTCCTGACACTCTGTGCAAACTCCTCCGGTGCCACATGAAATACAGTCTGTCCATTGACGACGACGGGCAGTCCTGCATTTGCATTGATCACGATCGGCAGAGAACAGCACGCTGTCAGCTGCGGCAGCAGGTTTTTCATCTGTTCAGGTCCCAGACCACAGTTAAAACCAACCGCATCAACGCCCAGCCCTTCCAGCATCGCTGTCACGCTTGCCACATCACCGCCGGTCAGGAGCTTGCCGCTCTCATCAAATATCATTGTGACGACGACGGGCAGATTCGAGTTTTCCTTTGCCGCAAGGACTGCTGCCTTGATCTCATACGAATCGCTCACCGTCTCGATCAGAATGACGTCCGCGCCCGCCTTGTCCCCTGCGATAATGATTTCCTGAAACGTCTTGTATGCCTCATCAAAAGAAATCTCACCGAGCGGCTTTAACAATTTGCCAATCGACCCGATATCAAGCGCGGTGTACATTGGCTGTTTCTGCTCCTGCACTTCCTGTATTTCTTGTATTGCTTCTTTGACAAGCTGGATACCTGCGGTCACAAGCGCTTCCACTGTGTACGGCAGATTCTTGCACTTGAATGCATTCACGCCAAAAGTATTCGCTGAGATCACATTGCTGCCCGCCAGCAGATACTCTTTATGAATCTGCCTTACAATCTCTGGGTGCAGCACGTTCCATGTCTCAGGCACCTCGCCAGTCTTCAGACCGCGCTCCTGCAATAAAGTTCCCATTCCACCGTCAAAAAATAGTATTTGCCGTCCTAACACTTCTCTAAAATTCATCCTAACTCCCATCTGCCCGCTTCAGCGGGCGTACTTATGCTCCTTCACGAAACTCACATTCTATATTGCTGCACTGTGCACATTTGCCGATATGACAGCTCTGCGGGTTGGCAGTCAGTCCAATAAACGCTGTCACGCTCTTTGTGGGATACATCAACAGGCTGTCCGTAAGGGTGAGCCCTATGCGCTTGGTGCACTCTAGCGCCTGAAAGATTGTCCCCTGATATTGCAGCGGCAAATCTCCGTATCCGGGACTAAACCGCGGTCTCAGATACAATTTTCTGCCGTATTCTGACTGCGCATCACAGATTTGCTCTTGTAAGATATTGCAGTATGCCTCAATACACGCTGCACCGCACGCCTGTGCAACTGCCGCCTTTGTCATATTCACGATCTCATATTTTTGCAGCAGCTTGTCCGCTTCCAGTCCCAGCGTCGCCGCCATCAAAACGACCTTTTCACACTGTGACAGGTTGTCCGCCAGATTCTGGCTCTCAAAGATCATTTTTTTGTCCGGCGCTTCCAGTATCACCTGACTGCCCAAGACACTGCTGTGATATAATTGATACAGATTTCTGGGCTTTACCGCGCACATAAGCTCTTCGAGCACTTCTGTGATGAGGGCATTGACGCTGTCATCGGGCATCTTTGCGCCATATCCCAGATATCGGTTGATTTCTCTGATGTTTACCCTGTTTCTGATTTCAATTTGAATGCTGTCCATATCCGATACTCCATCCTTATTCTATATGCCAGACACGTCATGAAAGCGTGCAGTGCCACTGCACGCTTTCGTGATGGTTTTAATTTTCTTTCTCTTCACATCCGCAGGTATTGTTGTCTCCAAATCCAGCAAAACCGCGCGGCTGTATCATGTCATTGCCACAGCCGCAGCCGTTATTGGGAGGGCATGGAGGAACGACAGGTGTCGGCAGTATAACCGGATTGCAGTCACAATCACAGTCACAGCCACGGTTGCGGTCACACATACACATGCAATTGTTCTGGCAGCCGCCTTTTCCGCAGAAACACCACAGTAAAATAATCCAAAACCAACAATTCATAAAAACAACTCCTCATGCATCAAGCACTTTTTCTAATACTTAATATATGAGGAGCTTCCACATCGGCAACTTGTATCTCTCAGTTTTTTGCTTTTTTATTGATTTTTTGCTTTCTGGCTCTGGGAAGAACCTTTCTGCGGATGTACTGCATCGTGTATGCCTCTCCCCGTTCCGCCAGCATATACAGCAGCTTTTCAAGCTTCCTTTTTGTATCCTTATGCATAAAATTGCCGGGATTTCCGCTCAGGTAATACTTTAACGGGTCCTCATCCGTATACTTTTCTTTATTATAATTTTTTGAGGCGGCGATTCTGTCTATAAACATCTCCACGATATAATTGTCTGGCATCCTTGCCGGAATGATGCCGTCTCCTGCATGGGCGCTGTAATCCATCCAATATTCATAATGATGTTTATTTCTGCCCTTGTGATGGAGCCATGCAGACGAATAGCCTTTCTCCCTGCGCTCTGCATTGTTCGGACTCTGTGTCCCCTGATAATATTTGGCACCGACAAGAAACTCACTTGGCATGTATTTCGAAAGATCATGCAAAAGCCCCTGCCTGTACAGCCCAACAGAGAAGCATCCCTTCATAACCATAAACTTGTGATGTGTGATTGTCTTAAAATGCTGCCATATATGCATTGCTCTTTACCTCTTCTGATTTTTTGCCTTTTTCTTTTTATTGGACGCCGGGGATGCATCCTTTGTCTGTACAGAAGTCTTTTGCTTCTGCATTTTTTCCTCCTCGGTCAGCGTTCTTCCCACCAATATAGATATACTTCTCGGTGCGATGTCAATATATTCCATATTTTTCTCTTCATCGTAGACCACCCTGTTTGGTTCTGTGCTGATCTGGGACACCCACGCATGATTCGCAATCGAAGGCAGCGCAAAACGGTGGGAATTCCAGTGCATGTTATAAGCGATATAGATATAATCGCCCTTTTCCCCGCTGGCGCTTTTTCCACAGTACATCATGCCAACATGCCTGTTATCGCTCTCCCACTGCACTTTCCACGCTTCCTCTCCATGATAGGAGATGTCTGGATAGCCATATCCATATCTGTCCAGTGTCGTAAGATGCTCATCCAGATGCAGGATACTGTGGCTCTTTCGAAAAGCAATCATTGCTTTGGCGTACTCAAAGATATCATGATTCCTGTCAATGCCTCTCCAGTCAACCCATCCCGTCTCATTGTCCTGACAATAACAGTTATTATTGCCATTTTGGCTGTTTCCAAACTCATCCCCTGCATAGAGAAGCGGCGTCCCCTGCGCCGTATACAGAAACCCTAATGCATTTTTCATCTGTTTATGGCGAAGGTCCTTGACAGATTTCTTGCGCGACGCTCCCTCTGCACCGCAGTTCCAGCTATAGTTACAGTTCGTGCCGTCCGAATTATTTTCACCGTTTAATTCATTGTGCTTCCTGTCATAGGATACAAGGTCATTCAGCGTAAACCCATAATAATTTGTCATATAATTAACCACACCGCACTTGGGATGTACATTGCTGATATGATAGCGAAACGTTTTGAGCAGATCCTGATCGCCCTTGAGATACCTGCGCATGTCATACATAAATTCATCCCGGTAAAATCCCAGCGTCTTGTTCGCAGGTTTTGCAGTCCCCGGATAAATCTCATGCAGATAAAAATTTTCACCCAGAATCTTCGTGTTTGCCAATAGCGGCTCTGTGGCAATCAATGTCATGGGCAGCCTGCTGCCTTTGAGATGTACACCGTCGATCTGATATGTTAAAACCCAGTATTTGATGATTTCGAGAATATATCCCTGCTTGATATGATCTGGAAAATAGAACTGCATAATGATTTCAATGCCGTTCATATGAAACATCCGCACCATGCGCCGAAATTCTTCACAGGGATTGCCGCTTGCGGAGTACGATGCCTTGGGCGCAAAATAAAACGCCTCCTTATACCCCCAGCAGTTTAGCCGTTTTGCCTTCTGAGGCGCTGCATCCAACACCAAATCCTCATCAATATGTTCTACCTGATATTCAATTTGCGCCTTGGTCTCCGCTGTGGTCTGGTCCCACTCACATTCCTCATACTCATATGCCGGCATCAGCTCGATAGAATTGACACCCAGCTCCTTCAAATAAGGAATCTTTTCCATCAGTCCCTCAAAAGTCCCTTTTTTCTTTACCTTAGATGAAGAATGTCTCGTAAAACTCCTGACATTGAGACAATACATGATACTCTCATGATACGGAATATGCAGCCGCTCTGTCTCCTGCCAGTCAAACATACAGTGGTCAAAGCCTCCCCTCAGAAGAGGGCGCACAAATTCACCGGAACGCCATTTCTCATTGCCAACAATGCGTTTGGCATAAGGGTCTACAAAAACATCCTCTCCGATAAAAAAATTATACTCACAATCACAGGCGGTAATCCCCTCGACAAAGACACAGCAGATATTGCCAATTCTGTGTTTTTGGTCAAAAAGAATACGCCCCTTCTGTTCAACTCCTCTTCGGTAGAAAATAATGCCGCATTCCTGCTCCGAAGCATTTACCATGGAAAAATTAATCCCATTATCTTGAACTGAGGCTCCCAAAGGATAGGGTTGTCCCATATAAATTTTTATTTTTTTCATATAACCTCGCTATTCTTGCTGTAAAAATTTAATTGATAATAAGAGGTAGAAATTCGCTAATATCATCTCTGATAATAAAATCAACTTTGCTGTTGCGCTCAAATTCATTTTTGGAAAAGAGCACTTTTAACTGCTCATGCTCAGGCGCCACACTGTACTCAAGTTTGTCATGATACATATTTTTGCCCATAATCAGCAACACATCTGCCTTGTCACATGCGATCGCAGCCTGCGTCATAAGCTCTGCATCCACGCGCTCCCCGATCAGGCGGATGCCGGGTCTGATCGCCATCTTGCAGCGGTCACACTGGGGAATCCCCTTTGAATTGATGATATACTCTATGTCAAATTCCTTATCACAATGCGGACATTGGTTGATATAAATATTTCCATTCAGGTCTATCACTTTTTTCAGATGAATATTCTTTGGAATCCCATGAAAATTCTGGCAGATTACCGCTGAAAGTTTTCCCTGCTTCTGAAGCATCTCAAGACCCTCATAGGCAGGTGTGGAATGAACCTGCATACCAAGTATTTCTTTTTTGTAAAACCGGTAAAACTTCTCAACTTTTGCATTAAAAAAACTTGTCGAAAGCATGTCCTCAGGACTAAATCCATACTCTTCCTCGACGCGGTAGTTCTCTTCATTTGTATCAAGATCATACCCTCCGCCTTCCACAAGCATCTCAATGCCAAGTACTGCCACAATACTTTTGCAGCCTTTTATTTTTCTTTTAATAAAATTGACTATTCTCTCATCTGTTTTTAATTTCATCTGCGTACCTCGGCTGCCCTGCGCTGAACTTTTACTTCTGAATCTATATTAATGATACTCGCTTTCTATACTCTGTGTCAAGTAATTCGCGCTGGATTCCTATCATTTTGACGATGCATGACACAAAAACATGCTATTTTTTCATGAATCTGAACTAATTTTAGAAATTTCTTGATTTGTCTATTTAATTTGGGTAAGATATAAGTATTGGCATCCTGCATAGGGCTGCATAATATTATAGTATGAAAGGTATGGTACGCAGATTTATGACTGATAAAAATACAAATGGATATGATGATGAAGAAATGACCGTGGAACTCGAACTAGAAGATGGACAAATGGTCAATTGCGCGGTTATCACCATTCTGACTGTTGACAAAAAAGATTATATTGCCCTGCTTCCTCTCGACGAGGATGGCAACAACGATGACGGCGAAGTATGGTTCTACCAGTATGAAGAGGACGAAACCAATCCTGACGCAGAGCCTAAGCTGACCTATATCGACAACGATGAAGAATACGAGAATGTCGCCGACGCATTTGACGAATTTCTCGACAATGCTGAGTTTGACGAAATAGTAGACAATGAATAAAACATAATCTAATCTGGAGGACTCTAAGATGGACGCAAATGAAAAAAATGATAAATTAGATTTAGAAAAAGCAGCAATCATCGAAAAAACCTATACCTGCCCTGTCTGTGACAAAAAATTCCATGCAAAAGCGGTGAAAGCCAGCTCTGCAAAGTTTGTTGACACGATGGCTGACCTGCGGCCCATTCACAGCAATATCAACGTCACAAAATATGACGCGATCTGCTGTCCTAACTGCGGTTTCTCAGCACTTACCAAAAACTTTACCAGCTCTACGGCTTCCCAGCGCAAGCTGATTCGTGAGAAAATACAGACCAATTACAAATCCCATGACGAAGTAGCCTGCGAGATCTATACAACAGAAACGGCAATCAGCCGCATGAAAATGGCGCTGCTGTGCACTGTCACCAAGGGCGGCAAGGACAGCGAAGTCGGTAATGTATGCCTCAAGATCAGCTGGCTGTATCAGGATCTGGCAGAAGAACTTCCCGAGGATGCTCCCGACGCTGCCGCCAAAAAAGAGCTCTATCTAAAGGAAGCAGACAATGCGGCAATGAACGCCTATGAGCGCCTGACAAACGCGCGAATGCGTGAAAGCTTCCCCATCGCAGGTATGAATGAAACCACGCTCGACTATCTGCTGGCATACTATGCATCCCAAAAAGGCGAATACCAGACAGCAATGCGGCTCTTGTCCGGCGTCGTCACCAGCAGAAGCATCAGCCCGCGCCTGAAGGACAAGGCGCTGGAACTCAAAGAACGGGTCAGCCAGCTTAGGGATCAGGAAGCAACCTAATCAGCAAATCTCATCAAGAAAACGCGAGGGCAGGAGATTTCCTGCCTCTTTTTCTTGAATGTAAAAGATAAACAGATGCTCCTTCGCACGCGTCATCGCCACATAAAACATTCTGCGCTCCTCCTCTAGCTCCGCATCTGTCACTGCCTTTTTGTGCGGAATAACACCTTCATTCACATCTGGAAGTATCACGACATCCCACTCAAGTCCTTTGGAGGCATGCATGGTCACCATGCTCACAGCATCGGTATTCGTTTTTTTGAGCCGGTTCTCCTGCTGTGCAATCTCATACAGGATCGCATCATAGTTCTCTATGTGCTCCAGCCAAAGCTCTATCGTCTCAAACTCTCTTGAGAGCCGCATCAGCTCATCGAGTTCCTCAAGCTCCTGTGACACATCTTTTCCCTTCTCTGCCGCCTGCTTTTTCAGATAGGCATCATATCCAGTGCCATTTCCCACGCCTTTTCTGATAAAATTCACTGCCGAAAATGGATTCAGGCTTTTGATAAAATGAAGTTCATCATAAAACTCAAGGATATGCTGCACCACATAGCCGGTTGCATGGTTGTTATCAATCAGCTCCCGCATCTTGAAAGCGCCGCGAGGCACCGTACTTCTCTTGATATACCGCACTGGCTTATTCATGATTCTCAGGAAGTCCTCCTGTCGGTCTTCATACAGGGCATATCTCATATACGCAATCAGGTCTTTTGCAACCGGACTTTCATAGATATTCTTGGGTTTTTCCTTCATCGTAAAAGGAATCCCTTCCCTCATTAGACGGTCCGCGGTGTATACTGTATGATTATTGGTGCGGTATAAGATCGCGATGTCACTGTATTTCGTATCCGGCAGCGCGATGTACTGCTTGATCAGCAGCGCAATGCTCTCCGCCTGTTTTGATTTTGACTGAAAAGAATAGATCTTCACACCATCGTTTTGTTCATTCTGTGCCCTGACCGCCTTGTCAAAACGCATCTTGTTATGCGAGATCAGACGCGCCGCGGTATCAACAATCCCCTGCCGGCTCCTGTAATTCACATCCAGAAGCACCCGCTCTGCTTTGGGATACTCCTTGGTAAAGTTCAGCATTATCTCAGGTCTCGAGCCGCGAAACCCATAGATTGACTGGTCGTCATCCCCCACAATAAACAGGTTGTCCTGCGGCTTGGCAAGCAGTCTTACCACCTCGTACTGCAAAGGACAAATATCCTGAAATTCATCGACCAAAATATACTGAAAACGCTGCTGCCATAATTTTAGCGTGTCTGGTCTCTCTATCAATAAATTGCGGCACAAAAGCACCATATCATCAAAATCAATCAGCTTATGGCGGTTCATCTCCTGCTTGTACATTTGAAAAATCCGCTCGAACACGGCCTGCGGTACGGTGGCACTTCTGACCTCCTGCGGCGTGACACCGTTATTTTTGACAGTGCTGATCTCCGACAATAGATTTTGAAGTGTCTCTGTACTGTAATCAATCTGCGTCTGCCCTAAAATTTCATCTGGCAGTTCGCGGAGTATCTGTGCAAGCAGCCTGTACTTGTCATTTTCCCGTATGATATTCTGCGCCGTAAAGCGGTATGTATGCCGTAAAATCTGGAAAAAAACAGAGTGAAATGTACCAAAACAAACCGGATAGCACATTCCTTCATTGAGCCTCAAAAAGCGCTCCTGCATCTCCTCCGCGGCCGCTTTGGTAAACGTGATGACAAGAATGTCCTCCGGTTTGACATGGTGTTGTTCGATTAAATATTTGATTCTCCTCGTGACGACAAAGGTCTTGCCAGAGCCGGGGCCTGCCAATACCAGCATCGCTCCGGCTCCGTGGGTGATCGCCCTGTACTGGGCTTTATTTACACTGTTTTTATCAAGCATTTTCAAGTAACTCAATACCCTTTCTGATGCGGAGCAGCGTCTCCTCTTTGCCAAGAATTTCCATGATCTCTGTGGCGCCCGCCGGCGTCATCTGCAAGCCCGACACAGCGGTCCTAATCGGCCACATAACGTAACCGTTCTTTACCTCCTTCTGTGCTACATACGCCAGAAGCATCTGATAAAGTGCGTCATTGGAGTAGTCCTCCTGTGCCTCAAGCAACGGCAGCACGTCCTTTAACACCGCCAGCGCACTCTCCTTTGTCGTCTTCATCTTCTTGTGCGCATACATCGCTGTATCGTACTCCGGCAGTGTCTCAAAGAATGCGATCAATCCCGGAATGTCAGGAAATACCTCGATGCGCGTCTGCACCATCGCCGCGATCTTTTTGAGGTCAAATTCCTTGTGGAGCACTTCTTTCATATAAGGAAGCGCCATGTCATAAAAGCGGTCGGCATCCATCGCCTTAATGTACTCTCCATTCATCCATTTGAGCTTGTTCATGTCAAACACAGAGGGGGACTTGTTGATTCTGGTATAATCAAAATCACGAATCAGCTCCTCGAGCGTAAAGATTTCGCGGTTATCCTCCGGGCTCCATCCAAGCAGCGCGACAAAATTGATGATGGTCTCTGGCAGAATCCCCTGCGCCACGATATCCTCAAAGGAGGAGTGGCCGCTGCGCTTACTGAGCTTCTTGTGCTCCTCGTCCGTGATGAGCGGCAGGTGCACATAGACTGGAATCTCCCATCCAAATGCCTCATACAGACGATTGTATTTCGGCGTGGAAGAAAGATATTCATTTCCGCGCACCACATGGGTGATTTCCATCAAATGATCATCGACTACATTTGCAAAATTATAAGTAGGATATCCGTCGGACTTGATCAGAATCATGTCATCAAGCTCTGAATTGTCGATCGTGATATCTCCGTAAAGCTCGTCATGAAAGCTCGTTGTACCCTCTGTCGGGTTATTCTGCCGGATCACATAGGGAATGCCGTCCGCAAGCTTCGCCTCCACTTCCTCCTTGGACAATCCAAGACAGTGCTTGTCATAGACGGTGATCTCCTTGCCCTCCACAACCTCTGATTTCAGCGTAGCAAGCCTTTCTTTGTCACAGAAACAATAATATGCCTCCCCCTTGTCGATCAGCTCCTTGGCGTACTTCATATAAATGCCTGCCTGCACGCGCTCACTCTGCACATAAGGCCCAAAGCCCTTATCCTTGTCTGGCCCCTCATCATAGGTGAGCCCTGTTTTTTCCAACGTATGATATATGATATCTACCGCGCCCTCCACATAGCGCTCACGGTCTGTATCCTCGATGCGGAAGATAAAATCCCCGCCTGCATGCTTTGCAATCAAAAACTCATATAATGCTGAACGCAGATTTCCTACATGCATCTTACCTGTCGGACTTGGCGCAAATCTGCATCGTACTTTCTTAGCCATACTGTGATCCTCCATTATCTAAAAGATGTAAAGCCTTTGACATACCACCGGCTTTACATCTTTACTTAACATCTTGCTTTTTATTTATTTATCTTCCTTTGTCTTTGGTTTCCACACCTTCACACCGATAAATCCACCAACCCCTGACACGGCGATAATCACTGCAAATACCATCAGATACGACAAAACCATTCTGAAAAATTCTATTAAATTTGACATCTCTTTACCTCACATTCCGCTGTCTGCTGATTTTCCTGAAAACCTGACAGCAATTTATATAACTATCATACCACTTTCATTATTATGCCGTCAAGCGGTTCAGAGTATTAAATTATTCAAACTGCGCCCTGTACATCTGATAATAAAATCCTTCCCGCTCCATCAGTTCGCAGTGTGTCCCCTGCTCCACGATCTCACCGTGATTTACGACTAAAATTTCATCGGCATTTTGAATCGTCGAGAGCCTGTGGGCAATGACAAAACAGGTCTTATGCTCCATCAGTGTCCGCATTGCCTGCTGTATCTGCTTCTCTGTCCTCGTATCGACATTGGAGGTTGCCTCGTCTAAGATCAGCATCGGCGCATCTAAAAGCATCGCCCGCGCGATGGTCAAAAGCTGTTTCTGCCCTTTGGAAATGCTGGTTCCCTCATCCGTCAGAACAGTGTCATACCCTTGCGGCAGACGCTTGATATACGAATGGATTTTTGCAGCCTTTGCGGCAGCTGTCACCTCCTCAGGCGTTGCGCCCGGCTTGCCATAGGCAATATTTTCATAGACTGTCCCCTCAAAGAGCCATGTGTCCTGCAACACCATTGCGTAAGCCCGCCGCAGGCTTGCACGCGTAACATCACAGACGGCATGATGATCCACAGAAATCTGCCCTGTGTCCACATCATAAAACCGCATCAGAAGATTGATCAACGTCGTCTTTCCGGCGCCAGTCGGTCCTACCACCGCCACCAGTTTTCCCGGCGCAGCATGCAGATTCAAATGCTTGATGATACACTGTTCTTTTGTGTATCCAAAGCTTACATTTTCCAGCAGTACATCTCCTTCTACGGTTTCCAGCGCCAGCGCGTCTTCTCTGTCCGCTGTCTCTGCCGCCTCATCCATCATATGAAATACGCGCTCTGCGGCAGCCAGTGCAGACTGTAATTCACTCATGATATTCGCCGCTTCATTGATAGGTCCAGAAAATTTTCTCGAATACAATATAAAGGAAGAAATACTGCCAATGCGCATCTGGCCTGACAGAAACAGGAGCGCGCCAAACACACTGACCAGTGTGAGAGATAAATTATTGATAAAGTTTACAGTTGGCCCTACGACGCTTCCATAGTAATCCGCCCGGTAATACGCTTCCACTGCCTCCTCATTTTTGCTGTTGAATCTGCGAATTGTATTTTCTTCCTGAGAATATGCCTTCAGCGTCCTCTGCCCTGTAATCATCTCCTCCACAAAGCCATTTAGCGCCCCCAGCTTGCGCGAGCGCAGGCGGAACAACGGACGTGTCTTTCCTGTGATCAGCTTCGTCAGCAGTATTGACAGCGGCACCGTAAAGGCAAAAATCAATACCAGCCGCAGAGAGATGGCAAGCATCATCGCAAATGCGCCGGCTACAGTGATCAGTGTCGTAAGAATCTGTACGAAATCATTTGCAAGCGACGTATTGACAGTGTCAATATCATAGGAAATACAACTGATGATATCTCCTGTCTGATGCGTGTCAAAATATCCTACAGGCAGTTTCATCAGTTGTGTAAAAACATCCTCCCGCATCTGATATACCACCTTGCGGCTGATCTGGATCATCAATACTGCAAGAATATACGACAGTATCGAAGAAGCCACATAAAATGCCACCATCAGCCCTGTATAATAAAATACGCGTGGAAAATCTACCTGTCCGATTCCCGGTTCGATCGCATCAATGGCATAACCTGAAAGCATCGGTCCGACCAATGCCAGAAGGTTGCTGCCAATTGTCAGTGCCAGCGCGGCGAACACAAGATACCAGTATTGCATCAGATATTTTCCAAGCCGCAGCAGGGTACCCCTGCGGTTCTTTGGCTTTTCATACTTCTTTTGATCTTCTGCCATCACTAAGCCCTCCCTGCCTGCTATTGCTGTGAATCCCTGATTTCGCGATACACTTCACATTGTTCCAAAAGCGCTTCATGCGTCCCGTATCCAATCATCTTTCCATCCTCTAACACCATAATATGATCTGCGTGCATGATCGAGCTGACCCGCTGTGCAATGATAATCTTTGTCGTATCTGCAAAATGTGCTGCCAGCTCATGACGCAGTGCCGCATCGGTCTTGTAGTCAAGCGCACTCGATGAATCATCTAAGATCAAAAGGTCTGGGTGTGCCGCCAGTGCTCTTGCGATTAAAATGCGCTGTTTCTGCCCGCCGCTGAGATTGGCGCCGTGGGCATGAACTGGTGCGTCATACCCCCTCCCCGCTTCCTCAACAAACTCCTTTGCCATTGCGTGCGTGACTGCTTCTTTGATCTCCTCCGCGGACAATGACCGCCCCATACGGACATTCTCTGCGATAGATTCCTCAAAAATCATATCATTTTGAAATACCACGCCAAACCGTTTCCGCAGCCTGTCTGCCGGTATGGCACGGATATTCTCCCCCTCTATGTAGACCGCGCCCTCACTCACCTCATAAAAACGCAGCAGCAGCGCGGCAATCGTACTTTTTCCAGAGCCAGTCGCCCCAATAATTCCTAACGTCTCACCTTTTGCAAGGGAGAAACTGATATCCGTCAGGTTTGGCTCATCCTGCTCAGGTTTATAGCGAAATGTCACATGAGAAAACCGGATGTAATCATCCTCCCGCAGCCGCTCGCAGTGCACAGGCATCAACTCCTCTGGCACCTCTATGACCTCAGCAATGCGGTTTGCCGAGGCAACTGCCTTGGAGACAATCACGAACATCTTTGATATATTGATCATCGCATTTAATATAATGGTAAAATAGGTGAGAAATGCAAGGATTTTTCCAACCTCTGAGCTTCCCGTATTCACTCTGTATGCACCGACGATCACGACAAACACAAGCCCAAGATTCAGAAAAAGGTTTGTCGCCGGATTGACGACTGCCATCGTGACATCTGCCTTCTTTTCAAGTGCGGAGAGCTCCTGATTCAGGGCATCGTACCGCTTCGTCTCATAGTCTGTCTTTGAGAGTGCTTTGATCACGCGGATGCCCGCGATATCCTCCCGCAGCAGACGGACAAATTTGTCAACCGCCCTCTGCAAAGCATGGTACATCGGAATGCTCTTTTTGGAAAAATAGTACGTGACAAACGCCGTGACGGGCATCACCGAGACCAGCACCAATGTCAGCACCGGGTCCAGCGTCAGTGTCACGAGGATGCCGCCGATGACCAGAATCGGCGCACGCACGCCAAGGCGCTGAACCCGCCCTAACATCTGATGTACATTATAGGTATCTGTCGTGAGTCTTGAGATCAGAGACGGCTTTGTAAATGCATCTGTCTTTGCATTGGAGAGCCACATAATTTTCTCAAACAAATCATGACGCAATGTCTCTGTCGTATCCCGCGCCACCTTGGATGCCATGCGGTTTGCAATGATATTGAATGTCAATGCGAGCACGGAGCACACCAGCATCGCAAGCCCCCATAGATAGATCCTGTCTCTCTGCCCCTGCGGAATCACTGTATCAATCATATATGCCAGTATCCACGGCAGACACAAATCCATGATCGTGCCAATAAACTTAATCACAAACCCAAATAGCATTCTTCCGTAATAGGGTTTTAGATAAACTGACAGCACCTTTTTCATGACATCCTCCTTAGATTGTCTTCCACTCGCCAGTTCTCAGAAACGCTCCTGCCATATCATCCGCTTTTCTGATAATCTCCTTGGAAAATCCGATGATTTCCAGAAGCTTGATCGCATTTCTGGTGTGCGCACGCCCCTCGAGCAGCCTGTATGAAAACAGGACATCCCCGTGTTGAACTTCCTCCTCGAAATGGCAGTTGTCATAGTCCTGTTCTAATAAATGCGTCAGCTCAATATCATGTGTCGCCGCAAAACAATAAATTCCCCGCTGCGACAGCCTTTTTAGGATCTGTGTCGAAGCGGCGATGCGTTCTACAGTATTTGTCCCCCGCAGCACCTCATCCACAAAGCACAGAAGCGGCGCGGTATCGTCTGTATCCGCGGCATCTATGATACGCTTCAATGCCTTGATCTCCACAATATAATAACTCTCCCCATTGTCGAGATTGTCACGCAGTGACATGGACGAATAAATCCTGTAATAATTCCCTTTATACATTTTTGCCGCACAGGTGTAAATGGTCTGTGCCAAGATGGCATTGACCGCTGTCATTTTCAGAAAGGTTGATTTGCCCGATGCATTGGAGCCTGTGATGATCATTCCCCTGTGCTGCGAAAAGCTGTTTGCCACTGGATTTTCGATACATGGATGAAATCCCTCACTGATCACGAAACGGCTGTCATGCCCCGTCTGCAAAAGAGGCGTACAGTAATACGGCAGCGCAGCCCTGAAATACCCAATGGAAATCACGGCGTCAATGTAGCCGATATCCCCTGCAAGCCCTATGATTGCATCTTTATTTTGATGTACAATATTGAGCATTTTATTAAACCGAATCAAGTCAATATGCGTCAGCATCTTGATATAGTCAAACAATAATTCATCAATATTCCCGGTCGATGCATTCATCTTGAGCACCATTCCTGAATGCCTCTCAAAGTCCTTAAAGCCACTCCTCTTTGCCTTTAATCCAGCAACATAAGATTCCATCTCCGACCCCAATGCATGTCCTGCGATCTCATCTGCGCAGTGCAGCATACGTATAATATACGCGAAAGTGGTTACATAAGGCGCCGCGATGCCCTTCTCCTTCATGTATGTGACAATATTAAAACACGCTGTTCCAATCAGCATTGGCACGCCCAGCGAAGTCCGCACAAACAAAACTGCCACAGATGCCAGCAGCAGGAATATACATCCATAATGCACTTTGTTGCTGCGCACGCCCAGTTCACCGAGATAATCCAGATAATCAGAGAGGGCGTACTTGCCTGTAGATCCCAGCTCCTTGAGTGACATCATGGTGTCCAGCCGCTCTTTCTCATGTTCCATCATGTAGTCGATCTGTGCCGACATCTGCGCTTTTGCACCATCCCTGTCATCTGTGGCAGGACGCCGCAGCATCGCATACAGGTATTCCTCTCCCGACGAGGACTGTGTGTAATTCATCCGCGCAAAGATGCTGTCCATGCCCAGATCATTCCATGTGATTTCATCAATATCATGGCTGGATACCTCACGTCTGTGCCAATAATACCGCGAGATCTTGTCAAGCTCCTCGGCGCTGTATGTCCTGTCTGGAAAGCTGCCGTAGAGCTGCTGTAGCTGTCTGCGGTATTTCTTTTTTTTGTCTTTTTCCTCCAAAGCACCGCGAATCATCACATACAAAAACACCGCCATCAATAAAATAAGTAATACCAAGATTTCCATACGCTGTCACTGCTCCTTTATATTGTCAGGGCCAAATCCATGCGGAAGCATCGCAGCGAGAGTCTGTTCCATGTACTGCTCCTCGGAAACTGCTGTGATGATACGAAATTCTTCTGGATTGCAAAATTCCATCATCACCTGCCTGCACACACCGCAGGGATACGCATAGTCTGTCGGACTATCCTGCAAACCGCCCACAATGGCGATCGCTTCAAATGCGCGCTCCCCCTCACTCACTGCCTTAAAGAACGCCGTCCGCTCCGCACAGTTTGACGGTGTGTACGCGGCGTTTTCAATATTACACCCTTTGTAGACCCTGCCCTGCTTCGTCAAAAGCGCTGCGCCTACTTTGTACTTTGAATACGGCGCATACGCCATCTGTCTTGCTTCTAGTGCCTGTCTGATCAGTTCTTTGTTGTCCATATTTTTAATCCTCCTGCTGTCTTAGTATACCATAATTTTCATAACACAACAACCAAAAACAGGAGACCATTCTGGTCTCCTGCGTTTTATATGATAATGCAGACCATTCCACCGTTGGAATCATTGACAATTTTCTGCATGGTGTCCTGTAGCTTGATCTGGCTCTCCTCCCCGATCATGGAAACCTTGCTCGTGATGCCGTCGTTGACAAGCTGCTCCACGGTCTTGCCAAAGATATTGGTCTCCCAGATGCCCTCTTTGGAGGTTTCTGCGTCTGAGATATAGCTGATCAAGTCCTGTGCCTGCTGTTGCGTTCCGACGATTGGCGCGATCTCTGTCTCGATATTTGCCTTAATCATATGTATCGAAGGACTCTGCGCTTTGATTTTGACGCCATATTTATTGCCGTGCTTGATGAGTGTCGGATTTTCGAGCATAATCTCATCGCGCTCTGGCGTGACGACGCCATAACCTTTCTGACGGACACTCTCAAGCGCATTGAGTACCTTTTTATATTCGCGCTTCATATCTGCCAGACTGGACAACAGCTGCATGAGCTGATATTCTCCCGATACATTTTCTCCAGTCATAGCACTGAGCAGTTCATAATAATATTTTGTGTCACCCTCTAACAAAAACGCTGCCGAGCCGTCTGCAATATTTACTCTGTCATACTTGCAGCGTTTAATATACTCACTGTCCTTCTCAAGAAGCTGGCTGAAGTCCTTCTCCACCAGATCACGCACCGTCCGTACTTTATCCATAATGATGTGCAGCTTCTCAATGACTTCTTTTTTCATGGGATTGTCGATTTCCATGATATCCATCCACTTCGGTGTATAAAATTCAATGACAGACACCGGAAACTCATACATGACCTGCTCTAAAATCATTGTGATATCGTCTCTTCTGAGCTGTTCGATATTGACTGGAATCGCCTTAACGGTGTATTTCTTTTCCAGTTCTGCGGCAATCTCCTTCGCATCCTCAGAGTAAGGTTTTGTCGTATTCACCAGCACGACAAAAGGTTTTCCAAGCTCCTTGAGCTCCATGATCGTCTGTTCCTCTGCCGCTTTATAGGAACTGCGCGGGATCTCGCCAAAGCTGCCGTCTGTGGTAACGACAATTCCTATCGTGGAATGATCCTGTATCACCTTTCTGGTTCCAATCTCTGCCGCCTGTGTAAATGGAATTTCTTCTTTGGACCATGGCGTTTTGACCATGCGCTCCACGTCCTCCTCCATATGTCCGGCGGCGCCTTCCACCATATAGCCCACACAGTCGATCAGACGCACTTTGACATTGATACCGTCGCTAATATCAATCTGCGCTGCCTCTTTTGGTATAAATTTGGGTTCTGTTGTTGTGATCGTGCGCCCCCCGCTGCTCTGCGGCAGCTCATCCTGTGTGCGCGTCCTCTCATGTTCATTCTCAATCTGCGGCAACACCATCAAATCCATAAACCGCTTAATAAAAGTGGATTTCCCCGTTCTGACAGGCCCCACTACGCCAATATAGATTTCCCCGCCGGTGCGCTGACTGATATCTCTGTATAAATTAAATTCCTGATTTCCGTCAAGCTGTCCCATTCTTTACCCCTTTCCCATACGATAATCCTGTTCGTTTCATGAAAAATCTTTTATCATTTCTATTTTCTACTTAAACTTATGCATTCTTATACAAAAAAAGAACCATAACGGTTCTTTTCTTCAATTACTTCTTGTGTCCCGTCCTGTGCCCAAAAGGTTTTCTTTTTCCTCGGGCAGCATGTTTTGCAGCATCCGCAGCACGCTTCTGGTCACGTGCTTTCACTTCCTTATGGTTGTATATACAGAGTCCGCCGGCTTCTGTCAGACGCACATAGTTGGGATACGCTGTGTATTTCATATGACATTGATTGCATTCATAGGTATTGAGCGCATCACCGTTTGGCATGATCACCTTGAGCGTAAGACCGTATTTGACTGTCCCCTCACAGTCCTCTCTGATACATTTATTGATCCGCTTGTCATAGACGTAAAAAACGTCACCCTCCCGCAATCGTACCTTTCTCTCAGGTGCCTTCTTTTCCATCTCTTTATCCTTCCCTTTTTACACCATGATGGTTATTTGTTCGCCATCAGCTTGACCATCGCCTCATTCAGCCCTTTCACTGTCAGCTTATACATGGGAAAAATCTCCTTCACCGCCGTCTCCGCCTCTCTCCACGGCGCTCTGCCCGGCGCCATCTTGGGATTCATCCACACGACCTTTTTGTAATGCCGCTTCATCAGATGCAGCCACTCAAAACCCGATAGTCCGCCGTTTGGCCCCCTGTAATTCCCTGTGGTTGAATAGAGCTCCTCCGGCGCCATCGCCGCATCGCCCACAATGATCACTTTATAGTCACTGCCAACATTGCGAAACATCCACTCGGTATCAATCCAGTCACCGTTCTCACACTCGGGTGTCTTGTACAGCTTGGAATAGATACAGTTGTGGAAATAATAGACTTTGACATCTTTAAAGTGATTCGATTTATTCACAGACTGGAACAAATCGTTCATCAGTCTTGTGTAAGGAATCATGGTTCCGCCAGAATCCATCAAGAGCAGCAGCTTCACTGCATTTTTGCGCGGTTTCATCATCTCGATCTGAAGATATCCACCATTGTTGCAGGTTTTGTCGATCGTCTGGTCAATATCCAGCTCTGATTTGGGAATATCCAGCTTGGTTGAAAACTGGCGCAGACGCCGCAGCGCCATCTGAAACTGCCGGTTATCAATCACCTTATCATCCCTGAAATCCCTGTATTTGCGTGCCCCGACCACGGAAAATGCCGACTGGTATCCTGTCTGGCCGCCGACGCGCACACCGCCGACGTTGCCGCCCATATTTCCGAAGGAAGTCTTTCCCATCGTTCCTATCCAGAAGCTTCCTCCGTTATGTTCCTCATTCTGGTCTTTGAGACGCTGCTTGAATTTCTCCTCCACATCGTCCTTATCCACCTGAATGTCCTCGACTTGGTTCAGGTGTTTCCTTGCCTCCTCGTGGGCAAGCTCCATCATGTCAGACTTATCGAGCCAGCGCAGCATATTTTTGCCGACTTCCGTCTCTGTCTTTACGCCTTTGAAGCATTCCTCAAACGCCATGTCAAACTTGTCAAACTCTGTCTCACTCTTTACTAAGATCATCCTCGCCACATAGTAAAACTGTGTCAGGGAACTCTCGCAAAGTCCCTTATCAAGCGCCTCCTGCAAATCAAGCCACTCGCCCAGCGAAACTTCAAGTCCTTTTTCTTTTAACGTGTAGAAAAATTTAGAAAACATGCTTTTCCCTCATTTCATCTTCTCAAATGGTTAATGAATCTCCTGCCGCACCGTCTCCAAATCTTCGTCTTTTTTCACTACCACGCCGACAAACGGCAGCTTAGAACGCAGTGTATCGGCTGGAATACCGCCGATCTGAAGCGCATTGATCCAGTCAATCAGCTCCGAGGTGCTCGGCTTCTTGCGCACGTCACGAAGTGCTCGGATATCATAAAAGACCTGCATCGCATTCTTCATCAGATTTTCCTCTACATCAGGATAATGCGTCTTGATAATCTCCTCCATCAGCGCCGCATCTGGAAAATCGATATAGTGGAAAATGCATCTTCTCAAAAATGCATCCGGCAATTCCTTCTCGGCGTTGGATGTGATAATGACAATCGGGCGGTGCTTTGCCTTGACAGTGCGCTTCGTCTCATGAATGTAAAACTCCATCTGGTCCAGCTCCCAGAGCAGATCATTCGGAAACTCCAAATCTGCCTTGTCGATCTCGTCGATAAGTAATATCACCTGTTCTTCGCTCTCAAAAGCCTCACCAAGTTTTCCAAGCTTGATGTATCTGGCGATGTCATCAACACCCTCCACACCAAACTGCCCGTCATAGAGACGCTGTATTGTATCGTACATATACAAGCCGTCCTGCGCCTTCGTCGTGGACTTGATGTTCCAGATGATGAGCTTCTTGCCGAGCGAGTTCGCGACTGCCTGCGCGAGCATGGTCTTGCCGGTGCCCGGCTCTCCCTTGATCAAAAGCGGTTTTTGCAGTGCAATTGCTACATTTACGCTCGCGAGGAGTTCTTCGCTCGCCACATAGTCTTGTGTACTGTTAAATTGTGTGTTTGTCATTGTGTGTGTTCCTTTCTGTGGTTATTGTCTTTTATTTATCATTATGCTTTAAATGAATCCTTATACAGTCATAATACACGACACACTATATCCCCCGATCAGAGAATCATGTGTGACAAAAATCATATTTTCTTTGACTGCCTGACATATTAGCATTCGGTCAAATGGATCTTTATGTGGCGGCGTATCCTTCTCTCGTTTCAAATCAGCCATAGCATAGATATGTTTTTCTTTTATCCCTATTTTCTGAAATCCTGATTGTGCACAATATTCTGTAAGCTGTTTTGCTGAAACTGGCATTGCATCAGGATGTGTCAAATGCTTTATCTCTACTTCCCACAATGATATAATACTATAATAGATCTCATTCATTTCATTTTCAATCAACACTCTTGCCTTTTCTGGTAATCTAACGTCATTAGAAAGTGCCCAAAGAAGGATATGGGTATCCAATAACACATTCATATCTTATCTCCAAACGTTTCTTCGATCTCTTTATCCCATAGATCAAACTCATCTGGAACTTTAAATTTGCCTTCTGCTACACCAATACGTTTTCGAGTCGCTTTTTTGGGAAGTAGCGTCATCTGCGCAACAGCAATTCCGTTTCTGGTCAAATAAATTACTTCCTCTTGTTTTGTTTCCAGCATATGCACCATGTTTGATAAATCTTCTTTTACTTCCAACATATTCACCTGCGTCATATATCACAATCCTTTCCTTAATCCCAGTCCTCATCATGTGCAATCTCAATCTTTTTGTCACGTATCATCAGATCTTTCACTGCGGCGGCAGCCGGTTTGCCGTTAAACAGGACTTCGTTTACCTGTTCAATGATTGGCAGCTCGACATGATATTTCTGAGCCAGACGCATTGCCGCCTTCGCCGAATAGACACCCTCGACCACCATCTTGACCTCTGCCATCGCTTCCTCCATCGTCTTTCCCTGCCCGATCAGGATTCCGGCGCGCCGGTTGCGGCTGTGCATACTGGCGCAGGTGACAATCAGATCACCGATGCCAGACAGCCCGCAGAATGTCTCGAATTTACCGCCCATCTCCATGCCAAGCCGTCCGATCTCTGTGATGCCGCGCGTGATGAGCGCCGCCTTCGTGTTGTCGCCGTAGCCAAGTCCGTCCGCGATGCCAGCTGCCAGCGCAACCACATTTTTGAGCGCCGCGCCAAGCTCAATTCCCAGCACATCAGGGCTGGTATATACGCGGAACACATCGCTCATAAATACCGACTGGATATATTCCGCTGTCCGTTTTGTCTTTGCCCCCACCACGATTGTTGTCGGAATACACTTGCCAACCTCCTCCGCATGAGAAGGACCAGACAGGACTGCCACATCTGCCTGCGGAATCTCATCCTCGATCACCTGTGAGAGCGTCATCAGTGTCGATTCTTCAATTCCTTTCGCCACATTCACAAGAATCTGTCCCTTCGCCACCAGCTCTTTCATGCTGTGCGCCGTAGTTCTCGTAAAAGAAGACGGCACTGCGAGCACCAAAATATCCTTCTCTTTCACAGCTTCTGCAAGCGCTGTCGTAAACACAATGTCTTCTGCAAGCTTTACACCCGGAAGCTTCTCATTGTGCTCATGCTCTCTGTCGAGCATCTCGATCTCATCTGCCAGTGCTGACCACACTGTAACGTCATGCCCATTGTTGTGCAAAAGCACCGACAATGCGATTCCCCAGCTGCCTGCCCCAATCATTCCTATCTTTGCCATAATGAACCCCCTTCAATCATTCATTCTATTACTCGTTCTTTTTGTTCAGATATGTCTTTCTCTCCTCCTTATGTAACAGCCGCTTGATGTTTGCCCGGTGCCCCCAAAAGGCAAGAACAGCCAGAAGCACGGTAATTAGATACAGTTCATTGAGCGCAGCCTGCTCCATTCCCCACACGCCCATCTGTCCGAAAATCACCATCTCTGCGATCAGCACAATTTCCACAACCAAAGACCCTAGTGACACATAATGCGTCGCAAAAAAGATGCCAAAAAAGGTAATCACCTGCGGGATGAGCATATACGGATGGAAAAAAATCACCAGCCCCGCGGTGCAGGCAATGCCCTTCCCGCCCTTAAATCCAAGATAAAAAGGAAAATTGTGTCCGAGAATCGCCCCTGCTGCCGCATAGATTACCAGCAGATACAAGATCTCGCCATACTGTTCCCGAAACAACAGCCGCACGGCTGTCATCGCAAGCCCTGTCTTAATAATATCACAAAATAAGACCATTGCACCTGCTTTTTTTCCAAGAACTCTGAGAGAGTTTGTCGTACCCGCATTTCCGCTCCCATAATTCCTGATATCAATGCCGTGCAGTCTGCCATAAATATACGAAGTCTGAAAACAGCCAAAAATATAGCCGATCAATAAACATACAAAACGAATCATTTATTTATCCTCTTTGCGTTCTCTGATAATAAACTTTAACGGTGTCCCCCGAAAGCCAAACGCCTCTCTGATTTTATTTTCAAGGTATCTGGTGTATGAAAAGTGCATCAGCTCCTTGTCATTGACAAATACCACAAAGGTTGGCGGCTTCACACCCGCCTGCGTCGTGTAGAAGATTTTAAGCCGCTTTCCCTTGTCTGACGGCGGTTGCTGGAGCGCCACTGCCTCTGTGACAATCTCGTTGACAACCCCTGTCGAAATGCGCAGAGACTGATTTGCGATCACCATATCAATCGTCTCAAAGAGCTTGTTTAACCGCTGCCCTGTCACCGCGGAAATAAACACAATCTCCGCATAGAGCATAAACGAAAGTGTATTGCGCACCCGCTCTGTAAAGCGGTAGATCGTCTTGTCATCCTTCTCGACTGCATCCCACTTGTTCACGGCAATGACAATGCCTTTCCCCCTGTCATGGGCGATCCCGGCAATCTTGGCATCCTGCTCTGTGACCCCCTCCACTGCGTCAATCACAAGAACAACCACATCCGCGCGCTCCACCGCGCTCACTGTCCGAATAATCATAAAACGCTCAAGTTCCTCTTTGATTTTATTTTTGCGGCGCAGGCCAGCCGTGTCAATCAGCACATACTCTTTGCCATTGTATACAATCTCTGTATCAATCGCGTCACGCGTCGTCCCCGCGATATCCGATACGATCACACGATTCTCACCGGCAATTTTATTTATTATAGAAGATTTTCCTACATTGGGTTTGCCCACGATCGCAATTCTTGGTCTGTCGTCGTCCTCTTCCGTGAGCGCCTCCTTGTCAAACAGCGCGGTCACTGCGTCAAGCATCTCGCCAAACCCAAGCTTGTTGACCGATGAGACCGGATAAGGCTCACCGATGCCAAGATTATAAAATTCGTAGACATCCGCCTCCATCTTGACAAAGCTGTCCACCTTGTTCACGACAAGCACGACCGGCTTGCGGCTTCTCCTGAGCATATCTGCCACCTTGGAATCCGCATCGACCAATCCCTGACGCACATCGACCAGAAAGAGAATGACATCTGCTGTGTCAATGGCAATCTGCGCCTGCTCGCGCATCTGGGACAAAATAATGTCCTTGCTGTCCGGCTCAATGCCGCCGGTATCAATCATTGTAAAATTCCAGTTCAGCCAAGTCACATCCGCATAGATACGGTCTCTTGTGATGCCCGGCGTATCTTTCACAATCGAAATCTTATCCCCCGCAAGTGCATTAAATAAGGTCGATTTTCCTACATTGGGTCTTCCTACGATCGCCACAATCGGTTTCTTGGTTCTATTTTCCATCTTATTTTCTCCATTTCTCCTTTTATAGTATATCCTCCCGCAGCGTTTGCCAAACATCTTTACCAAAGGATTGCATCCAGAAAATCCTGCCCGCTTGATTTTACAATATCTATCCGCACTTGTAAAGCCTTTTCGAGCTCCGCAAGCGTCATATCATCCAAAAATACCGGCTCCCCGCTCTTTAATACATTCTGCGGCAGCAGCAGTTTCTCCCCCAGCCGCTGTCCTTTGAGCTGCGCACACAGATCCTGCCCCGTCAGCAGCCCGGAAACCGTGATCATCTCCCCGAAAAAGTCATTCCGTATCGCATAGACATGTACTGTAATCTGCGGAAACAGTGCTGTCACCTGCGCCGCCATCTCTTTTATAAAACGAAAGGCAAGCTTTCCTGTCGCAATCGACAGCTCTCTTGGCGGTATCGTCACACTCTTTGTATGCCTGAATGCCTCGAATGCCTCCTGAAACTCATTGATCAGGAGACGCAGCATACCGACACCGTTTTCCAGCTGCAAATAACCGTCATAACGCTCCTCTTCAGGCAGCTCCTCACCTGCAAGGATATACCACTCATCACTTGCATGGATAAAATGCAGGCCATATTCGGGAAACAGCCTGTCCTGCCATTTGTGTACCACAGAGAGCACCTGTCTGGCATCCTCTTTGGTAAAAGGCGCTAGCGGAAACAATCCTTCCCTGTATTTGGACAGTCCCACAGGTACGACCGATACACTCTCAAGGTTTGGCAGATATTTTGAGAGATCCTCAATGCTGCGCTCCAACTCTGCCCCGTCGTTAACACCCTTACACAGCACGATCTGCCCGTTCATGACAATGCCTGCCGCCGCGAGCCGCCACGCCTTTTCCAGTGCCTGCCCCGCAAAGCGGTTGTTGAGCATTTTGCACCGAAGTTCAGAATTTGTCGTCTGAAAAGAGACATTGATCGGCGAGAGATGATAGCGGATAATGCGGTCTACATCCTCGTCTGACATATTGGTCAGTGTCACATAATTTCCCTGCAAAAATGAGAGTCTGGAATCGTCGTCCTTAAAATACAGCGTATCCCGCATCCCTTTGGGCATCTGGTCTATAAAACAGAAAATACATCGATTATGGCAGGAACGGTAATCGTCCATCAGACCATTTTCAAACGTAATTCCAAGGTCCTCATCATACTCTTTATCAATCTCAAGAAGCCATTCCTCGCCGGACGGTTTTTGTATCAGCACTTCGATATATTCCTCCTGTGTCAGATACTGATAATCAAAAATATCCTCGATCTTTGTACCGTTTATTTCCACAAGGATATCACCTGCCTCAATCTCAAGCTCCTCAGCGATACTTCCCGGCGCCACACACTCCACGATATGCAAATGCTCTTTCTTCATCTTTCTTCCCCTTGCGTGCCTAGTACAGCAGTGCACGCATACCAATCCATCAAATTTATAGGTCTACTATAATAATACTAGAAATTCCTTGACGTGTCACTACCTGAATGTTATAAAATATAGTAGACTATTTATGCCGAAACATTCATGGATGGATGAGATCCCATTGAGAAAGGAATGAAACATCATGTCATATTTAAAGCTGTTAAAAAATGCCATGCCTGTAGCACCGTTAAAATTAATGGTCTTAAACAGTGCCGCTGAGCTTGGAAATCAAGTAAATAACTATCTGGTCAACTTTCGCAGCAAAGTGAACAATGTATATATCAATGACCCCGCATTTCAAGGCTACTCAGAGGAGAATTATCTGTTTCATTTCAGCACGCCCCGCTTTTACAGCGGTGAGGGAAAGGCAGTGCTGGACGAAACAGTGCGCGGGAAGGATGTCTTTATCCTTGTAGACGTGTGCAACCACAGCCTGACATATACGATGAATGGTTACACAAACCATATGTCCCCCGATGACCACTATCAGGATTTGAAGCGTGTCATCGCCGCCACAAACGGAAAGGCACACCGCATCAATGTCATCATGCCCTTTCTGTACGAAGGCAGACAGCACAGACGGACAGGCAGGGAATCTCTCGACTGCGCATATGCTTTTAAAGAGCTCACCCAGATGGGCGTGAGCAATTTTATCACCTTCGACGCCCACGACCCCAGAATCCAAAATGCCTCTCCGCTGAGTGGTTTTGATAATTTCACCGCACACTACCAGTTTTTGAGGGCACTGCTGCATTCGCAGAAGGATTTACAACTTGACAAGGATCATATTATTGTGATTTCCCCGGACGAGGGTGCGCTCGACAGGGCCATCTACTTCTCAACGGTAATCGGCGCTGATACCGGCATGTTCTACAAGCGGCGCGACTACTCGACCATAGTCAATGGCAAGAATCCCATCGTCGCCCATGAATTTCTGGGAAATGATATTGAGGGCAAAGATATCATTATCATTGACGATATGATTTCCTCTGGCGAAAGTATGATTGATACAGCAAGGCAGCTAAAATCCATGAATGCGAAGCATGTGTTTATCTGTACGACTTTTGGTCTGTTCACAAACGGTTTTGACGCCTTTGACAAGGCATTTGCGGATGGGGTGTTTGACAAGGTGATCACGACAAATCTCTGCTATCGTCCGCTCGAACTGCTGACAAAGCCCTATTATCTTGAGGCGGATATGAGCAAATTCCTTGCCTCTATTATTGATTTCCTAAATCATGACCTGTCCATCGAGCCAGTGACTACCCCAACGGAAAAGATACGGCATATTATAAAGCTTTATCGGAATGGCGGGGAGATCTTTAAAATATAAAAAACAGGCTGTCTAAAGCAGCCTGTTTTTTATATCCAGCATCACTAAATACATATTTTCTGGAAACTCTTTTTTCCTTTTTTCAAGATAAATTCCGCTGTAAAAGCATCTTTTTCATAAGAAGCCTTTGTATCTGTTACTTTCTCGCCATTCACAGAGACGCCGCCCTGCTCCACTGCGCGCCTTGCCTCCGACTTTGATCCTGTCATTCCTGACACTGCAAGCAACGTCAGGATATCAATCCTGCCATCTGTAAACTGCTCCTCCAAAAGCACTGTCTTTGGCATGTTTTCTGAGTTTGCACCACCCGAAAACAGCGCTGCGGCTGCCTCCTTTGCCTTTTGTGCCTCCTCTGTGCCATGCACGAGCTGTGTCAGTTCGAATGCAAGGATCTCTTTTGCTCGGTTTAGCTCACTGCCCTCCCAGTGCTCCATCGCTTCGATTTCTTCGAGCGGAAGGAACGTGAGCATTTTGAGGCATTTGATCACATCTGAATCCGACACGTTTCTCCAGTACTGGAAGAACTCATACGGTGATGTTTTCTCTGCATCCAGCCACACAGCGCCAGACTCCGTCTTGCCCATCTTCTTTCCCTCGGAGTTGAGCAACAGGTTGATCGTCATTGCATGGGCGTCCTTGCCAAGCTTGCGGCGGATCAGCTCTGTGCCGCCAAGCATGTTACTCCACTGGTCATCACCGCCAAACTGCATATTGCAGCCGTATTTCTGAAACAGTGTGTAGAAGTCAAAGCTCTGCATAATCATGTAATTAAATTCTAAAAAGGTCAGTCCCTTCTCCATGCGCTGCTTGTAGCACTCTGCCGCCAGCATACGGTTCACTGAAAAGTGCGGCCCGATCTCGCGCAGCACATCCATGTAATTGAGGTCTAGCAGCCAGTCCGCATTGTTGACCATCATCGCCTTGCCTTCGCCAAACTCGATAAATTTACTCATCTGCTTCTTAAAGCAGTCTACATTGTGCTGGATCGTCTCTGTCGTCATCATCCTGCGCATGTCCGTCTTGCCCGAGGGGTCGCCAATCATCGCTGTTCCGCCGCCAATCAGGGCGATGGGTCTGTTCCCTGCCATCTGGAGGCGCTTCATCAGGCAGAGCGCCATAAAATGCCCTACATGGAGGCTGTCTGCTGTCGGGTCAAAGCCAATGTAAAATACCGCCTTCCCGCCGTTGATCATTTCTTTGATCTCCGCTTCATTTGTCACCTGTGCGATCAAACCTCTTGCCACTAATTCATCATACAATTGCATTTTCTTTCTCTCCTTTTCATACGACACAGGGGCTGGAATTTTGACACATCAAAAAACCTCCTCCCCTGAATATTAAGAACTCAAAGGACGAGGTACTTCTCATAAATATACCACGTGTTACCACCTTTTTTCACACACAGCTCACGCTCTGTGCCTCAGCAAGTATTTTACGATACTCTTCCCGGTATAACGTTCGGGGATTCCGTCACAGTCTACTTTCATATCTATTGGATATCCGCAAAATCCAATACACAGATTTCAATGCGCAGCTCCAAGATGTATTCACTCTCATATTCCCTTGCGCCTCTCATCAGCCGGCGGCTTTCTGTAAGTTTCCATGAAAGTTACTTCTTCTCTTCACAGCCTTTTTCGATATTCATGATTATAACTGCTGGATGAATATTTGTCAATAAACTTTTTGGCGTATTCCTTACCCGCCGTATGCTCCATGCCTCGCTTTTGCAGAATATTCTCTCAAATTTTTTCTATCATTCCAACGGATTCCTCAAATTCCTCTATTGTTTTTGCTCTTGCTGCCGTTTTATGCCATTTTTTCAGCACATCTATATCCTTCTGACCCATTATCATATTTCTAAGTTCTGGCGACGGTTCACCTATTTCCTCAAGCAGCTCAATTGTATCTTCCGCCTTTCCCTCTATTCTTCCATTTGCCTTGCCGTCCAGCCACTGGTCTTCCCACGCTTTACACATATCCATCTTCCTTTCTTTCTTTTCCACGGGTATTTTCAGCCCCGTGAATACATTAATCGCTGATACTGCCTCGTTTTCTATCTCCCTGTACCTTGGATTCTTTTCAATAATTTCTTTCATTTTTTTCCTGTCGCCGGATGCCTTTATGATTTCCAAGACTTCCCTCATTGATGTGCGGAATTTTTCGAAATCTGTTATCTCACATGGCACAATCAGGTGCAGCTTATAGTCATTCACATACTTTAATATATGCCGGCCGGCTGTCCCGAACATCTCGTGCAGGCTCCTCGGAGCATCCCATCCATCCGCTCCCCAGTATACCGTCAGCGTGATAACAGGGGTCAGCTTATCCTCCTTCATAAATCCTGACAAAAAACCAGCGCCGGAACCATACTCTTTATTCTTCCTGTGGCGTTCTGATATTTCTGCAGCCTGCGCCCCGTAGTTCATGCCGTCATAAATCATGTTTCTAACCGGCATGGCATAATGAATATCGCTCTGGTTCTCTATGCCGAGAATGACAAACACTGCCGTTTCTGTTGCTTTTATTATAGCACGTTTGAGAAGGTCGCGCCACCTTTGTTTTTGTGTTTCCCTCCCGTCCAATCCATACAGGGAAATGACCTCCGCTGTATCTTTTTCCTCCAAATCCCCCGGTTTTATCACCTGCCTGCCGTCAAACAGGTAATAATTGAAAAGATCTGCAAACCTTTCATTATTGGATAAAAACTCTTTTGCCTTCGTATCTTTTGCTCCCATGTATGACCCCTTTTCGTCGTTATTCTGTAAATTGTTACATTATAAACATTTGTTCCAAACTATTGTACGTTAGTATGTCGGTTTTGTCAATCCTTTTTTGGCGCCTACAAATTTTTCCCGAACATGGCTGTTTGGCCGGGGAGCGCTTTTCCCGTCCGTGTCGGACGGCACGGCAGCGGAGGCAGCCAGTTCATGGCTGCCCCCGGGTACATTATCCAAATATGCGCCAGAACCACGCCATTTTCTTTGACATGATCCTGAATTTCACTGTCTTCGTGCCGCCGTAACTGCCTTTTCCCGCTATTGTTACCCTGGCGGTTCCTTTTTTCACGTTGTCCTCATAGCTTCCTTCCACAATCTCATAATCCGTCCCAAAAGCAAGGGTTTTCTTCCCGATTTTTACGGTAACCTGGTCTTTGCCCAGGGTGACTGCCTTTCCCGTATAGGTCTGCGGGGAAATGGTGACTGCGGCTTTGGCAAAATCATTTTCCGTTATCCTGTATACACCCTCCAGTCCACCGCTGTAAGCTCCTTTTCCGGTCACCTTCACCCTGATTATCCGGCCGGTTTCCACCTTGTCAGTTTTTGTCAGCGGCGTCCCGTCCTCCAGGGTGTATTGTATTTCCTTTTCATAGTCTGTGCCTGCGGTGAGCTTCTTCCCGTCCGTGTCGGTCAGCACGGGAATGCTGACGTAGCCTCCCGCCTTTCCTGAATATCCTTTATCCGGCACGGACAGGCGGACGGGTGACTCCGGGTCATCCAGCGCCTTGCCCGTGATGCTGAATTTCCGTGTCAGTGTTCCTTTAAAGTTCCCTTTTCCCCGAATGGTGAATGACGGCGCGTTACGCGCCTCTGCCGACGCGGCCGCCCTGTTGTTCCGGTATGTGATTGTGTAGTCTTTCCCTTCCGTGAGCTTCCTTCCTGCATATGTCAGCTGCGGGTGCGGCCGGCTGCCGCCTTTTACGTATTTTTCCGTGACTGCGGCGTCAAGCCCGGCTAACAGGTTTTCCGTGTCCGTTCCTATGTCACAGGGCGCAATCCGGAAGGTTTTCTTTATGCTTCCCGCATATAAGTTGATGCCTTTTATGGTGACTGTGGCTTTTCCTGCATTGATGTTATTTGTATAGAATGCCTCATAATCCGTTCCTTCCGCCAGCGTTTTGTTTCCTGACACGACTTTAAGGTTCTGCTTGTGGGCTGTCCCGCTGTATATTTTATTTTCGATGCCTGTCACGGACGCTTTGTTCAGGGAAATCCCCGTAATCTTAAATGTCACCGTCTTCGTGCCGGCGTAACTCCCGATGCCTGTAATGGTGACCGCTGCCGTCCCCACGTCTGTATTGCTGGTGTAGACGGCGGTATAGTCCCTGTCCTTTGTCAACGGCATTTTGTTACAGGTAACTTTTAATCCCGGCTCTATTGCCGCCCCGGTGTAAGGCTGGGCCGGTATTTTTTCTACCTTTGCCCTGCTGATGAGAATGCTGTCCGTAATGGTAAGCTTTACCGTTCTTGTGCCTGTATAATTGCCTCCCTGCTTTGCCGTCAGCAGGATGTCGTATGTTCCTGCTGCCTTATAGGCATCTGGCGCTGCTGACGGATATGAGACGGTAAAATCCTTATTGTTTGACAGCTTTTTATTATGACAGGTTAATACCGGAATCTTTTTCTGTGCTTTTCCAGTGTATGCAGTGCAGATGTCTTCTGCCAGTATGCTGCTGTCGTTTAAATTGACTGGCTGTATTTTAAAGGTGGCCGTTTCCGTCCCTGTATAGTTTCCTTTTCCCCTGACTGTCACGGTCGGGGCTTTTTTTGTATTGGAAGCATTGTTTGCATTTACATTGTTTTTGTAACTGATAATGTAATCCTGCCCTGCTTTGAGCCGGTTGTCATTATCATAGACACGAATCTCCGGTTTTATGGCAGTTCCTGTGTATATGTAGTCTTTTATTCCTGCAATCCAGAGCCCTTCGGGAATGCCGCCTTCAGGAATGTCGCCCGGAAGCACGCCGTCCAAAACGCTGCCGACAGGCACTTCGGTACCGTTTCCATCGGGAAGGACTTCCTTCTGCGGTTCTCCGTTCTCGTCAAGCACGAGGAGCTGGACGTCTTTTGTGTCAATCTTATCAGCAGTATCAATCGAAGTATCCGTCTTATCCCATACGCTGACTGTGCTGGTCATTTTCTTGCCTTCTGTGAGCACTACATTTGAATAAATCTTCTCATCCACGACTTGATTCGTTCCATTATCAACACTCTGCACAGCATATGTCATTGTGCCGTTATCTGTTGCCGTCAGTTTTACAGTATAATCACCGTCATACAGCAGTTCTATATATTTGTCGTCCCCGTCTACATAAGCATATGCGCCCACTGGTACGGTACCATCAATCTTATTGTCGGTAATTCGGCATACTAAAAATTCACCATCCTCATCCGCAGCGTAAACCTCCACATCAACTGGACAGCGGACTACTATTCTTCTCCCTCTGTGTGTTGATGTAACGGAATTAGCGAGATAAGCCATATATATACTCGGAGAATGGGCACATAATTTTCTGGTAAAGGTTTTATCTGCTTTTGTCGCAATCGGATCCCGGACTTTCCATCCGGTCATCAGTTCCTTTAAATTCTTGCCTGTAAGTGTATGGAATTTTGTATAAATATCAGAATCATCATCACGATGGAATGGTATATCTTTCCCGTTTCTTTTAATTAGTCCATTGATTAACCAAGAAGCCTTTGTCACAATATCTTCTTCATTAATGATATTATAAATGTCATAATAACCTCCTGCAAAAACAACGTCAGACATCGTAGCGCAGGGCGGCGCGGCAAAAGTATATGCTGTGACGCTTGCCGCAGAATAGTTTTCAATGAGTTTTTTTGCAGTTATATTTGCCACTGCGCCGCCCAAGCTATGACCTGTTATGAAAAACTGCACATTTCCATTCTTTTTTATATCCGCCAAGGGCATCTTGCAGCATTCAATCATGTAGGATTCCAGTTCTGTGTACACAAACTCAGCACCCGTTTGGAAGCTTCCCACTAAGGATGCCACATCTGTAAGCATATCTGATGCATCTGTTGTACCCCTCACTGCCACAGCAAAAAAATGCCCGTCCCTGTCATCATCATAGACAACATGCTTATACCCAAAAGTGACTGCAGGCTGCGCAATCTCATACCATTCTTTTTCATAATGTACAGACTTCGGAAGCTTTGACGTAAATCCAAGATCTTTCATAGCCTGTTCCGCATTTCCCTGAGAGCTTTCGGTTGCCCCCGAAAGAACCAGCCCGGCAATTGCAGCTTCGTTATTATAGCCGGAAGATGAAGATGCCATCAAACTCCAGCCCCAGTTAATGTCCAAGGTTTTGCTTGCCCCATGAATCGTATCATAATAGGAAACCTGTTTCGGCTGCAGGAACATATTTGTCTTATCTGTGTCGGAACCAGCGTCAGAGGATCTGTAATGAATCTTCGCATTATAGAGAGGCGCATTATCTGTTCCTTTTGTAATTATCCCCCATTGTGTCTTATTTCCAATATAGTCTACCTCTGCCAAACTGCTACAACCGCTGAATGCGGAATCCCCGATGGACTTCACTGCTATCGGAATTGTTATCGTGGTCAGATTTGTACAGCCGGCAAACGCTGACGCTCCGATGGAAGTCACAAACTGCCCGATAATCACCTTTTTAATCTTATCCCGCTGACTGCTCCATGGCACCGGAAAATCCGAGTTATTGTAATCTGCCATTTCTCCCATACCATAAATGGACAGCACGCCATTGATGTCAATGCTCCAGCTAAGGTCGGTACTCATATTATAATGGATATTCGCGGAGAAAAGTGCATCATTATCGTAATCTTTATAAATTGCCTTCCAATCATCTTCGCTTCCGCTATAATAGACATCTGTCAGATTGCTGCAGTTCTCAAACGCATGATATCCAATACGGGTCACGCTGACAGGAATTGTGATTCCCGTCAGATTGCTGCAACCCCAAAATGTATTATCTTTAATACGGGTCACTCTGGAAGGGATTGTGATTCCCGCTAGACTGCTGCAGCCAGCAAACGCAGAATCGCCAATATCAGTCACACTATTGGGTATTGCGATACTCGCCAAACTGTCGCATCCACCAAACGCCCCTTTTCCAATACTGGTTACACTGGAAGGGATTGTGATTCCCGTCAGACTGCTGCCATAAAAAGTACAATCACCAATATTGGTTACTCCGTCTGGTATAATAAGGTCTTTTACCAAATTTCCATTAACATACAGATTTGCTCCATTACGCAATGGATTGCCATCGCCGCCATCAAATTCTATATTGCACCAACTCTCTATACTTGATATATACACTTCGGTCAAACTACTACAACCACTAAAGGCACAATATCCACTACTTGTCACACTGGCAGGAATTGTCACACTTGTTAGATTACTACAACAATCAAATGCAATACGACCAATACTTGTCACGCTGGCAGGAATTGTCACACTTGTTATACTACTTGTGAGTTAAAAGTTTGTACCACTAAGAAGCCAGAAAATCCCAGTGTTTTT
>ERZ779622.149-NODE-149-length-47902-cov-6.132046_pt1 | contig 47902 bp, 35 predicted proteins | sample MGYA00514188_ERZ779622 | MGnify/ENA primary metagenome ERZ779622 (study PRJEB29562, sample SAMEA4376702) | mouse gut metagenome | isolation source: Cecum | study: EMG produced TPA metagenomics assembly of the A DSS colitis mouse model was used to assess the... | reverse complement strand
TATAGTCTTCTTCTGACAGTGCATATTTCATTACATTACATGCCGCCCCATAAGCTGCCTCAAGGCGAGTTTTCTCATTGCGGTCATTAATATGTTCAATATACCCCTGCACAACAGCTTTTAATTTATCATCCCCAAAACGCATCACTTTTTGATAGTTGTTGCTGTCATCAAACGGCTTTTCACAATGATTCAAGTCTTCCTGCTTTCTCACGCGCTGCTCCGCCATCAGCTTCCCCAGATACCCTAATGCATTCTCGGGTTCAATGTCCAGCACTCTTTCACAATACTCGTCAGCATTCTGCCAGTCCCCATCTTCAAGAAACAAAAAAACACGCCGCAAAAGTGGAGAAACATTCTTGTCACTGCCTGCTATGACAGTTTCTTTTACAACAGTCTCTTTCTCTTCGTCCGCCTTTGTGATTTTTTTAAACCCACGAATAATATCATGAATAAAACACAATTTAGACATATCTTGTGCCTGAAGGTGCGAAAATTCCTCCGGCAAATCGTAGGGGTCCATATCCTTATAGGCCGGAATCAGCGTTTTCTTGGCACCGCCTTTTATAAGCGAAAGATACCTGCTCCATTCATTCTTCACCCATGCGGCATTAAAGAACTCAGACCTTGTTCCAAGAACAACCATAACTTTTGCCGAATTCAACGCAGCAAAAATATAAGGCTCATATGCAGAGCCAAGCTTATCTTCCAGTGTAATACGGGCAAAGAAAACTTTAAAGTCTTCTTTGAGCTCATAATACAAATCCTGAGCCAATACGCTATCCGGTGTTCTTCTGCCCTCATTATCGCTTTCTTTATAGCAGATGAACACATCAAAAGGTTCTTCTTTTTGTGAGATTTCAAGAATCCCTTTTTGAATTTCATTGATTACTTTTGCTTCTCCTTCATATATACAGCGCTGATAGCTGTCTGCATTCTGCAGGGCAGACTTATAATTATCGTCGTCATAAACAGACGTATACTGCGTTCTGTTCACAGTCGGAACACGCTTGTGAGAAGAAGGGTCTTCTACGTATTCAATCCCATAACGGCAAAGTACCAAAGACCAGTAAACCTCAGCGTCTGCTGTGTTCCACAATATTCGCAGGTCGCCACGCTTTCCTTATTATGTATTTCCAACGCGCCGCCGCACATTTTACATTTGTATATTGCCATATGAATCACCTTTCCGAATTATCGTACTAATTATTTTCCTCCAACTCTCTTCGAAGTCTTTCCATTTCGATATTAATTTCGCTAAGCCTGCCCTCAAGTTTTTTCTTCTTTCTGCCGCCAAAAACTCCAAGTTTGGCAAAACTATTTATTATTTCTCGCTTTTCGTCCTGCAGCTCTTTCATTTTTAACTCTTTCTCATCAATCTTCTCAACTATCTTTTTGGCGTACGCTTCCGCATCTCTATAATGACCGAAACTCTCAAAGGTTCTCTTTATTTGCCCATCTGAAAATTTACCCAATAAATTCTCATTGTACTTTTTAACAAAATCCAAATATTTCTTTTCTTTAGCTGCAATAGCTTCTTCTGTCATACGAATCATTTCCGCATTGACTTCAACTAACTTTCTATCTACTTCTGCCTCTGCCTGCACATCCTCTTCTTGTGCTTGCACAAGCCTCTCTTGAAGTGCTGAAATTATCTCTTCCTTAATTTTGGTTATGCCATCAGACAAATTCCCCTCTGAAAACCGTAACGCCTTTTTCATAAGCTTATCGTTTTCAAAGTAATTGATAGTCTCATTTAATTGTTTTTGTCGTGATTCTGAAATTGTGACATATTCAAACCCGCCAATCACATCCTTAGAATATGGAACCTCTGACATTAATATGTCGTTTTCTGCCAACATCGTATTTACATAGGCTATTTGTTCGGAAGTAATTTTTTTAACACGCCTGACAGGTTCTGCATTCTGTGTTTTGAACAACAAAAGTCTAATGTAATCTTCCTCATTGGCAACATGGATTTTTGCCAGAGTCTGTCCCAAATATGCTTCACTGCATTCCGCATCGTTGTTTAAAACCTGGTCAAAAAACGCATAGGCTCTGTCCCACTCTGCATCCTCAAGTGCGAGCTTGCCTCTTTTAAGAAGCGCGGCAATGTTAGAATTAACTTCTGAGGAACCAAAAGCGCCGGCGTCTCCGGATGATTTTTCCGCTTTGCTTCCCTCAAGCACTTTGGAAACGCCTCGAATCAGGTCCTGCATAAAGCCAAGCTTAGCCATAGCCTGAGACTGGTATACCGACACGGCCTCCGGTAAGTCATACGGGTCCATGTCACGATACGCAGGAATAATCAACTTGCTCCTGTCCTTCTGCATAAGCATAAGAAAACGGCTCCATTCGTTCTTAACCCAGACCGCATTTACGTGCTCTGGCTTGGTACCGACCACAATCATTACTTTTGCACTGTTCAAGGCTGCAAAAATATATGGTTCGTAGGCTGTGCCAAGCTTCCCTTCCAATGTAATTCTGGAGAAGAATACCTTGTATCTCTTTTCTGTTAAGCCAAAATAAATATCCTGTGCCAAAACACTGTCGTTTGTTCTTTTGCCTTCCTCGTCCGTCTCCTTATAACAGATAAACACATCAAAAGCTTCTTCTTTGTTTGAAATATCCAGAATCCCCTTTTGAATACCTGCTATTACTTCGGCTTCCTCTTTATATACAGCTTTCTGTACTTCATCCGCCTTATCCAATGCACTCAAATAGTCAGCATCGTCCAAAATAGAAGTATACTGCATACGATGGCAAGTCGGAATCTTCCTTCCGGTAAGCATATCGTCTACATATTCAATACCATATTTGCAGAGAGTAAGAGACCAATAAAGCTCTGCATCATCATCTGCATTCTGCAATACCTTTTCATATGCTTCAATCGCTCTGTCAAATTCGCCTTGACGCCTAAAATGATTCGCCCTGTTCATTGCATTCATTTTCTGCTCGTCATTCGCCTTTGGTAATGTCTGTCTGGTACCGCAATACTCACATTCACAAACAGACATATTCTCGTTTACATCCAAACTGCCGCCGCACATTTTGCATTTAAATAATGCCATCGCGCATTTCCTCCTTGGCCTTCATTCCTTATTGTCCTCAAACCGGCTATAATATCCCGTAAAAACAGCAAGCTTATTTGCCAAGCTTACAAAGGCGGTTTCTTTCGTCCAAGCTCATGGAAGCTTTTTGACAAAGGCTCTTTATACAGTCCACATCGCTTTCTGCCACTGCGCTTTGAAGCTCTGTCATAATAACCGCGATCTCTTTTTCCGCTTCCTCAACTACGGATGAGCTTACAGGGTCACTGTATTTAAATCTGTCTGATAAATCTGTAAGTATCTTTTTTGTTTCAATATCGTCACACAACGCCGGAAGTGAAGCAGCCTTAGAGCGCAATTCCTGCATACAGCTAATACTTTTAGCAAGCTGCATATCCTGTTTCTCTATTTCGTCACGCACCGTATCGGCGGCAATAAAACCTATCGCTGCTGCCGCAAACAATATAAGATATAAAATTATGGGGATCTGCATGGGAACAAAAGCTGCGATACACATAAACAAAATGCTCATTATCATTTGCACCGCCAGATAAATAACTCCTATTTGGGCAATCGAAAAACCATAAAACCTGCTTTTCACTGACTTTTCTTTCCCAAAGGATACTTTCAGCATATAGAGTTGCAGTGCAATCGCCAATATTCCAAAAACATACGATATCCAAAAAATACCGTTTTTTTCAAAAGGCAGTAAAAAAACAATAACAGAAAATACCACAAGCAATATAGCAACAATAGCAACCAATCTTCCCTTTGCCTTATTCATCAGTTATCACCTCTTTTCTTTCCGCAGTTGTTACAAAAATTGCCGATAATCCCTGTTTGTCCACAACTGCAATCCCACGAAAGAGATTCCGGTCTTCTTGCACCGCAATTATGACAGAAATTGCCTGCAATTCCCTTCTGTCCACATGTACAGTCCCATGTCCCGCTTACCTGATTCGCCGTTTTGGGTCTGGGCAGACCACAATAATTGCAGAAGTTACCTATGATGCCTTTTTGTCCGCAGCTGCAATCCCATGCTCCCGAAATCAAATCGCCAATGCTTTCACTCATCTGCATAGCGCTTGCATTCATAGGCGCCATAGCTTCCTTTGTCATACTCATAACACTTCCCATGGCTCCAAGGGAAACCCCAAGTCCTGCAATATCTCCCACTACGCTTCCTGCTCCAACACCTGTCCCTACCAGACCGTTTTTCATGGCTTCCAATCCAACCTGCCGCGCAGTTTCCTGCTGGTATGTATATCCCTTCATCCGCATTTCTGCAGCTTCTGCTTCTGCCTGCATTTTATACGTTTCCGCTTCTGCCTGCTTCTGAATTTTAAGGGCTTCTGCTACTCCCTGTGCTTCTATCATTTTTATCTGTGCCTCAGTCTGCGCTTCTACGGCTTTTCTTTGCTGTGCTGCTTCCGCTTCCTTTTTCTTTATCTGTTCCTGACGAACCGCAAGGTATTGTTCCGCATACTGCGCTTTCATTTTCCTGAAGTTGGGGTCATCGTCAGGCGTCATTACATTGCTGACAAAAAATTCCGTAGATGCCAAACCATAGTCATCAAGATAATGATTCAGTTTATCCCGCAGATTCGTCGATAAATCTATTAAGTGTTCATCAATTTCAAGTATACTGATATTGCTTTCTTTAATGGATTGCGCAAGATAACTCTTAACCTGAGTCATTATCATTGCCCTGAAATATCCTTTTCCGTTTCCCAATCCCAAAATCTGCTCTTGACGAAGCCCACCGGTTGTACCAATCAGTTTGGACAATAACTTTCTTGCGTTTGTTACCTTTATGTTGAATTCACCACAGGCTCCCAACTCAATATGCAGACCTGATACAGGGTCAAACATACGCACCTTTGAGTCCGTCCCCCACTTAATTCCCATAATGGTCGAGAGGTTTATATAATATACTTCCGAGTGAAATGTTCCTTCTGTATCAGTGGGAAGCTTATAAACTTTTTCAAGCAATGGAAGCTGCTGTGTTTCCAACGTATATCTGCCGGGGCCAAAAGTATCTAACGCCTGTCCATCACGAAAAAATACTGCCTCCTGACTTTCATGCACGATTAACTGTGAACCATAATTAAAATCTTCTATCGGATGCTTCCAAACAAGTGTATCTGCATCCCCTTCATATTTTATAATGCTGGCAAGACCATCTTGACGAACTTTCTCCTGCATAGTGCGCTCCGCTACATCATTTTCACAGTCACAGACCGGACAAATGAATTTTGCAGCCCCCTTATTGGTTTTCAATTTCACACCGCACTGCAGACAAGAAAACTCTTCCATTTTTGACTGGTCCGACATTTCATTAATTGGTTCATGGCAGACGGGGCATACCGCTCTGCCGCCTTTTGTCTGATCGAACACAACAGGATTTCCGCAATGCGCGCATACGCGGCTAGCCATTTTATCCACTTGAATGTAAATGGTTTTTCCACAAGAACAATCCACTCGTTTTTTTGCAAAAAATCCCGTTTTCCCTTCTACATAATTACCGCAATAAGGGCACGCAATCACAAACTTAGCCATACCAGCCTCCTCTAATCTTCTATTACTTTAGTATGTTTCAGACCGAAATCCAACAGCCTTGTTATAATTTCATTTCTTGTTCTGCCGGTTTCCTTTGAAATCATGTCAATATCCCCTAACATATCCTTTGGAATTCTTGCTGAGATAATGACTGATTCTTCTTTATATTTCTTTGCTTTAATCACTAAAGTTTCTTCAGTCATCAGATATCCTCCTTTGAATACAATTGTATTACACAGAAAAAAATTTGTCAACAAATTAGATATTTTGCATATTTTTCAAAGAAAAAGCAGCCAATCCCAACACAGATACGGCCGCTTCTCTCAAAAGATTATAAACACCATTCATAATACTCAATACAATACATTCCCAAAAAATATCATCCTCTGTAAATCCATATTCTTCCGCATTGACTCTCCCTATGATTCCCTCGTATCCACCGCCGCAACAAATCTCCTAAACCCTTCCCTGCCCTCAGGCGTACACTTATAAACGCCGGCATCTGCAAGGACACGCAGGAAAACATGCCCGATTTCATCTTTGATAATCCCATCAATATTGGCGGCATCTACCTTTTCATACTGCGGCAAAAATGCTTCTACCCAATCCGCATGCTTGGCAAGCGCTTCGTCCGCCCGCAAATCGCTGCCGGACAAAATCGCCTGTTTAAGCGCTGCCATTTCCGCTTTCAGTCGGGCAGGCAGTACGGCAAGCCCCATTACTTCAATCAGACCTATATTCTCCTTTTTAATATGATGCAGCTCCGCATGCGGGTGGTAAACACCCAGCGGATGCTCCTTGGTCGTAATGTTGTTGCGCAGCACCAAATCCAGTTCATATTTATCGCCCCGCTTTCTCGCAATAGGCGTAATGGTATTGTGCGGCTCCCCATCCGTCTCGGCAAGGATAAAGGAAGCCTCGTCGGTGTAGCCGCGCCAGGTATCCAGTATTTTATCCGCCAGCGCAATGATTCTGCCCGTATCCGAACCGCTGAGACGTATCACAGACATGGGCCATTTGACAATTCCCGCCTCTACATCTGCAAAGCCCTTTATCGAAAATGCTTCCTCCACCGGCGCTTTCGCCATGGCAAATTCATAATGTCCTCCCTGAAAATGGTCATGGCTCAAAATAGAGCCTCCCACAATAGGCAAATCCGCATTGGAGCCCACAAAATAATGAGGGAACTGCTTTACAAAATCAAACAGCTTGCAGAAAGTGTCGTGTTCGATTTTCATCGGAATGTGCTTGCTGTTAAATACAATACAGTGCTCGTTGTAATATACATAAGGCGAATATTGAAAGCCCCATCTGCTGCCGTTTATGGTTACAGGTATAATTCTGTGATTCTGCCTCGCCGGATGGTTCATTCTGCCCGCATAGCCCTCGTTTTCCAGACAGAGCAGACACTTGGGATAGCCTGCCTGCTTTGCGTTCTTTGCCGCCGCAATTGCCTTGGGGTCCTTCTCCGGTTTGGATAAATTGATGGTGATGTCCAGTTCTCCGTACTCCGTGGCAGTCGTCCACTTTTCATCACGTGCAATCCGGTAACGCCGGATATAGTCCGTGTCGCGGCTGAACGTATAGTAGTAATCCGTAGCCGCCTGCGGACTCTTCTGATACAAGCTCCAAAACTGTTCAATCACCTCACTGGGGCGGGGTACTAAAAGCCCCATGATTTTCGTGTCAAACAAATCCCTGTAAGTAATGCTGTTTTCGGGAATCAGCCCCTTTTCACAGGCATAATCCAACATACCTGCCAGAATCTGCTCCAGCTCCGCTCCCGCAGCCTGTTCCTCACTGTCCGAATCATCGCTTTCTGTTCCATGCCCTTGCATGTCCGAGCTGTCATCCTCCGGCGCCTCCAGTCCAAAAAGCTCCAAAAGCCGGTTTGCCGTATAAATCTTATCCGTCTTCTCAATAAGACCCGTTTTTAGCCCATACGCCACCAGCCTGTCAATATATGCCTGTATCATAATTCCTTTTCCTCCCTTTCCCCATACCTGCCGTCGCAGATAAATAGCAAACATCCGTCGCACGGACAGCCAAACATCAGGCTTTGCGCCCAAGGAAGCCGTCACTTAATCAGCCTCTTCCCCAAGCAGTGCCGGACCGCCGCCAATCTCCACTACATAGAAATCTGCCGCATAACCGATTTTTTCCTGATAAGCTTTTCCAACCTGCCCGATAAAGCTATCAATCGCCTCGTCCTTTACAAGGCTGACGGTGCAGCCGCCAAAACCGGCGCCGGTCATACGGGAGCCGATAACGCCGTCCACCTTCCACGCTTCCTCTGCCAGCGTATCCAGCTCGACGCCTGTCACTTCATAATCGTCCCTGAGAGATACGTGAGACTCATTCATCAGCTTTCCAAACAGTGCAATGTCATTCTGCTTTAGGGCTTCCACCGCCTTTATGGTGCGGCGGTTCTCATACACGGCATGTCTGGCGCGCCTTACGCGCACCTTATCTGCAATGACGCCGCAATTTGCTTCAAAAGCCGCCTCGTCCAAGTCACCCAAGGTTTTCACATCCACTACCGTTTGCAGTTCCCGCAGCGCTTCCTCGCACTCGCTTCTGCGCTCATTGTATTTGGAGTCTCCCAGCCCGCGCTTTTTGTTGGAGCAGGCAATCACGATTTTGGCGCCTGCAAGCTTTACCGGTGCATATTCATAAGTCAAATCCGCCGTATCCAGAAAAATAGCGTGTCCTTCTTTGCCCATCGCGATTGCAAACTGGTCCATAATGCCGCAGTTGACACCATTAAACTGATTTTCGGAAAATTGCCCGATAAGAGCAAGCTCCCTGTTGCTCACCGTAAAACCAAACATATCCTTTAGGACAAAGCCAGTCAAAATCTCCACCGACGCAGAAGAAGAAAGACCGGAGCCGTTGGGAATATTGCCGTTCAACAAAACATCCATGCCGCAGGGCAGCTTCATTCCTCTTTCTGCAAACGCCCAGATAACACCCTTGGGATAGTTGGTCCAGCCCGCTTCCTTACAGGGGTTCAAATCTTCAAGAGAGGTTTCTATCACACCCAGCCCGCTAAAATTCATGGAATAAAAACGAAGCTTATTATCCTTCCTTTTCCGCACCGCCCCATAAGTTCCGATTGTCAGCGCGCATGGAAACACATGCCCGCCGTTGTAGTCGGTGTGCTCTCCAATCAGATTGACGCGCCCTGGCGCAAAGTACAGCCTTACCCCCTCTGTATCCCCGAATATTTCCGCAAATTTCTGTAGCAATTTTTCTTTCATATTATGACCCACGCCCTTCTATAAAATCATTTCTTTTTTATCCAAATCCGCCTGCGCCCTTGCAAGGTCTTCCCTGATGGAAAGCTTCTGCGGACAAAGCGCCTCACATTTGCCGCACTTGATGCAATTCTTTGCCTGTGCCGCTTCCCCGATTCCATTTTCCCATTTCCATTTCACCATATTGTAATTTTGGTACATATGATAAGTATTCCATACGGAAAAGCATTCCGGAATATTGACGCCCGCAGGACAAGGCATACAATAGCGGCAGCCTGTACAGCCATTTTGTACCCTGCCCTTTATCATATCCACAATCTCTTCTATCACGGACGCTTCCCGCCCTGAAAGCGGTTTGAACTCCGAAAAAGTTTTCAGATTGTCCTCCACTTGCTCCATGGTTGACATACCGCTTAAGATAACCTTCACATTCGGCAGGCTTCCTACCCAGCGCAGGGCAAAGGAAGCTGTGCTCGCCTCATGATCAAGCGCCCGCAACTTTTCTGTAATATCGTCGGCAAATACGGCAAGGGAACCTCCCTTTACCGGCTCCATGATAACAAGCGGAACTCCTTTTTCCTCTGCAAGCCGATAACCGCGCATTCCTGCCTGTTCCTCTGCATCCATATAATTAAGCTGAATCTGGCAAAAGTCCCAATCCCTGCTGCCAAGAATCTCCGCAAACGCCTCATAAGAATCGTGGAAAGAAAAACCAAAATACCGGATACGTCCTTCTTCCTTCAGCTTTTCGCAATACGCCACTACGCCCAGTTCCACCATTTTGCGGTAGCTCTCGCCGCTCATGGCATGCAGCAGATAAAAATCAATATAATCTGTCTGCAGCCGCCTTAGCTGCTCTTCAAAATACCGTTCCGCATCCTCTCTGCTCTTTACCAGCCAAGCAGGAAGCTTGGTAGCCAGATAAAAAGAACGTCTGTCATATTTTTGAAGCGCCCTTCCCACAAAAGGCTCGCTCTCCCCATTGTGGTACGGATATGCCGTGTCTATGTAGTTCACCCCCTCGGCAATCGCCCTGTCTAACATTGCCTGTGCCTCTGCCTCGTCAATCTTTCCGTCCGCCGTAGTCGGAAACCGCATACAGCCAAAGCCCAGCAGCGACGTCTCAAGCCCCAGCCCTTCCATCCTTCTCTTTTCCATCATTTCCATTCCTTTCTTAGTCTTTTCTATACCAGCCTTTTTCATCAAATATCACTCCAAACGGCTCGCTAAACTGATTAATCCGCTCCAAAATCCGCGTGTACTCCTCGTCCTGTGCCGGTGTCGGACAGAAATCGTTTCTCTCCCGAACCGAACTGAGAGAACAGGGAATAACCCTTACATTTTGGTCCTCCTGCTTTATCCCGTCCACAAAGGTAAATGTCTGCCTAAAAATCATAGTATCCTTGTCAGAAGGATTGCGGTTGGCGCCAAAGCAAAAATTGCCCAGACTGTATACAATAAATCTGCCCTCGTATACCTCTATGCCCTGCAGCACATGGGGATGCGCGCCCAACACAAGGTCCGCGCCCCAGTCGATACATTTATGCCCAAGCTCCTTCTGATAATCCTCTGGATAGTATTCCCGCTCAATCCCCCAATGACAGCAGGCTATCACCAAATCCGCCTCTTCCTCTTCGCGAAGCTTTGCAATCCCTTCTTTTAGATATTTTTCCACCGCCGTGCCCTGACTCGCCTCATTTACGGACACAAAACCGATGCGTATTCCTTTCGTTTCATATATGCCGGTAACAGTATCGTAGGCGTAGGCAATGCCTGCCTCCTCAAACATATCCACCGTATCCTTGCTGCCCTGCGCAAGGTAATCCAGCCTGTGATTGTTGCCAAAGCTGACTGCCTCCACGCTGCCTTCCGTCAGGATATAGACATATTCCGGCTCACCCTTCATATTATAATCCTTAACCTGCACTTCCTCCGATTCAGTCAATACGCCCTCAAAATTGACAATCGTCATATCGTCATCCAGAAAATATTCCAGCACATTTTGAAAGAAGTACGCCTTTCCCTGCTCCTCATAAGTCTGCACAAAGGAGCGCGCATAATCCTGCCCTAGATAATTGCCAAGAGTGACATCCCCGGCCGCGGAAATCGTTATAGTGACAGTATTGTCACTTTTCGTGTCCGCGGTTTTTTCCTCCCCTGAAGTCATGTCTTCCGTACCGGCATTCTTCATGCCTCCATTCTCCTCCACGGGAGCAGCTTCCTCGCTGTCTTTGCTATCGCTCTCACTGACGCGGGAACCTGCACTGCTTTCCTCTGCCAAAAGCGGATCCCTTGTCTCCACCATTGCCGAAGCATCCTTTCCACAGCCGCCGCAGAGACATGCCGCCAGTAACAGTGCCGTAAAACACGCCGGTTTTTTATTTTTTTTCATCTCTGCCTCCGCGCTTTTCAAGTCAAAATATATTTCTATTATAACAGATACCTAAACCCTTGCGCAAGAAAACCAAACACCAGCATGGCTATTTTTTTGAAAAAAGGAATTTCTTCTACCACAAGTCCATCCGGCGTCAGATACTCGTCGCTTGAAACCACCAGACGACTCTTTTCCTCCAGCTTTTCCATATGTTCTGTCAGCTCTGCCGTAAATTCCCTGCTCTCAATTACCAGCATAAGCTCCGTGTCTACATAGGTGCTTCGCAAATCAAAATTATAAGAACCGATAATGGAAATAGTATCATCGATAACTATGGATTTCCCATGGCTTGACTCCCCGCCGTCATATTCATAAAGCGTAATCCCCGTTGCCACCACGTCGGGCTTGTTGCGGATATAATCGCTGGAGGCACAGAAATTATCGCCGTTTTCCACAGAATTTAGAAGCAGCACCGCATCCGGCACTTCCTGCTTTACCTCCCTTAACACCTCATACAGATAAGAATTGCCTACCACATAAGGCGTATGAATCAAAACCCTGTTCTCAGCACGACACATCAATTCTTTGAGTTGGCACAACACCGCAGGCTCCTTGCCATAAATGCCAATGTCACCTGACAATAGTGTCACACTATTTGCCGCATAGGTATCTGCTGCGTAGTCATGCTCGCCAAACAATTCCGGCTTCTCTGCAAGAAGCGCCTCATACCTCATGAAAAGCCGCTGTCGCTCCGCCTGTACGTCAGCCCTGTCATACAGCCCGTCCTTTTTGCCAAATACTTCGCAGTATCCCCCATCCCAGACTGTCTCAAAGTAATCCAGAACCTGCCACAGCGAGCTCTCCCTGTTCTCCGTTCCCTGTGCCGTATTGTAAACCAGAGCCTCTCTGTCCATACCCCTTTCACCGGTCTCATAATCCCCAAGAAAATAATCAAAGGTATTGCGCCCGCCCAGTATATAAGCCAAATCATCCACTATAATATACTTGTCATGCATACGCCCCTGACTGGTCCACGGGGTCAGAAGATTGATGGGATTGTAAAGCCGGATTTCAATGTTCGGGTGCGAGGACAGGGCATAAAAGAAATTCTTCCCCGGCAGCCGGAAAGACCCGTTAAAGCCGTCTATTAAAACAGAAACCTTCACACCTTCCTCCGCCTTGTGCAAAAGCAAGGCGGCAATATCGTCGGAGGCATTTCCCTCCCGCATGTCAAAGGTACTTAGTATAATCCGCTCCTCTGCCATGGAAAAAAGGCGCAGCCTCTCATCCAGCGCGCTCCCGTTGCTCTCTAAAAGCATGACACGGTCAACACAGGCGTCATGCCCTCCCATAATATCCGCCGCCAATTTATCCGCATTCCGTATCGTCTCCTCTGACAATTTTCGATATCTGGCAAAAGGCGCTGCCGCCCCAATAACCAGATACAAAATAAACAAAAGCAGCAGATACAAAAGCCACCAGCGTTTCAAATGCCTAAGCATATCAAAATCACACCCTTCCTTCTTCTACATTTTCTGAAATACCGGTATGTACATGACGAGCGTAAAAAGCTGTATCGCGGCACATCCCATTATCAAGCCGTCCGCCGCCGCACGCGGTATCGACGGAAACAGCAGCAAAATACACATCATAAGGAAAAGTGCCGCGGTACACACCTTACCAAACCACTTTGCACCGTCCAGCTTCTTTCCCTTTTTCAGCTTAATCATCCCCATAACCGCCATAAAGCCTTCCTTTATCACCATAATACCCACAATCAGAAGCATAAGGGGGTACCGAAACGCCAGACAGATCGCCAGCGCAGCGTGCGTAAGCTTATCTGCAAGAGGGTCAACAAACTTGCCAAGCTCCGTAATCATGTGAAACCGCCTTGCCACCCAGCCGTCCAAAAAATCCGTTATGGTAGAAATCAGGACAATGCACGCCGCAATCAGATAATCCTCTCTTGTGTCCTCCGTAAAAAACAGATAGCAGAATACCGGAATCAAAAGTATCCGAAAGTATCCCATCAGATTGGGAATCGAAAAAATTTCCTTCGCATCAAAATGCTTTCTCTTTTGTAACATCACAATCCTCCATGATAAAATTACTAATATTGTAACTGTAACACCTTATAATATATAATACCATTATAAAAATATGTTTTTTTTCTAAAGAAACCGGTAACAGCGCAATATCGCTTAAAAGTGAAGAATAATGAAGAAACCTGACTGTCACTGACAATCTCCTGCGCACATGTTACAATTAGGATACAAATATTGCGCGCAATGCACACACAATGCACGCAATGCGCGCATAGGAGGTTTACATGGAACAAAATGCAAAAATCATGGTGGTGGACGACGACGCAGAAATCCGCGAGGTCATTCGTATTTTGCTGGAAAGCGAAGGCTGTGAAATTGTAGAAGCTGAAAATGGTGCAAAGGCGGTGGAAATGATGAATGATTCCATCGATTTGATTATTATGGATGTCATGATGCCGGGACTTTCCGGTGTGCACGCCTGCGAAGCCATCCGGCAGAACTATCTGACGCCTGTTTTGTTCCTGACGGCAAAATCTACGGACACGGACAAGGTTATCGGCTTTTCCGCAGGCGGGGACGATTATCTGGTAAAGCCTTTTTCCTACACGGAGCTCCTCTCACGGGTAAAAGCTCTTCTGCGCCGCTGCTATCAATACACCGGCACGGCAAAACCGGCCGCCAAAGTGCTCTACATCCATGACCTGCAGATTGATTTGGATAAGCAGCAGGTGTTGAAAGGCGACACGGAAATTGACCTGACGGAAATTGAATACCAGATTCTGGTTCTGCTTGCCTCCAACCGGCAGAAAGTTTTTTCCGTGCAAAATATCTATGAGAGTGTCTGGAATGAGCCATACTTTTCCTCCTCCAATAACACCGTAACCGTTCACATCCGGAATCTGCGCCGTAAACTGGAGCCCGATTTAAAAGAATCCAAATATATTCAGAATGTATGGGGGCGTGGCTATCGTGTGGTATAAATTCATTCACTTTTTTAAAGACAGGCTGATTATAAAACTGGCGCTTGCCATTATTGTTCTTTTATGCATTGTATATGGCATTTCAGGGCCTTTAGAGACCGGAATTTATAAGCTGCTCGACTACTATTACTTCGACCTTGGCAATATGATAAAAGAAGACAACGCATGCAGGGAAGCCTTTCAGGAATATGTAACGGAAAACCAAATTACCAGCGAAGACATTGATTCCATTTGCGAATGGAACTCCGAATATCCCGATGTGAACCTTGTCTTAACTGACGATACCTATATCCGCTACAGCTCCTCCGCCAACTACAGCCAGTCTTTTGAAAGGCTTGCAGATTATTACAATTACCATACCACGCAGGAGCTTATCAGCAACCATGCAGAACTGTATTACATGACCTTTTATGGTATCACCTTTGCCGATGGTGTTACTCTGTTTGCCTCGGTCGAATCCTACGGCTATACCAAAGTCTACCTATTTGCCTATTATCTGTATCTGCTTTTCCTGCTTTTGCTGTTTTTAATTCCGCTTCTTCTCATTGTGCGCGGTAAAATTAATTATATCAAAAAGCTCGCCCGCGAGCTGCGAATTTTGGAAAGCGGAGACCTCACCTATAACATGACGGAAAAAGGAAGCGACGAAATATACCAGCTGGCACATGGCATCAACCAAATGCGGCTCTCCATTCTGGAAAAGCAGCAGCAGGCGGATGCCAATCAAATAGCCAACCAAAAATTGATAACCTCTCTTTCCCATGACCTGAGAACTCCTCTCACCTCCGTAATCGGCTACCTTGAAATCTTAAAGCAGCACAAGTATAAGGACGAGACGCAGCTACAGGAATTTCTCGACAAATCCTCTGAGAAAGCATTTCTGATGAAAGATTTATCGGATAAAATATTTGAATATTTCCTCGTCTCCCAACGGATATATGAGGAATATCACATGGAAAAGATTCCTGTTTCCGATCTCATCGTCGGACTGTTGGACAACATGGTATTTGATTTGGAAAATCTGGGATTTTTGGTAGAAGCTCCTCTTGACGAGGGGCAGTATTCTGGTACATGCCTGATGGACGTGGAATTTATGCAGCGCGTACTGAATAATATTCTCAGCAATATCTGCAAGTACGCCGACACGTCGCTCCCCATAAGCGTCAAAGCCTCCGAGCACGACAACTTCTTTGAACTGCGCTTTACCAACGGGATTGTAGATGCAGATACAGAAAACGAAAGCACCGGCATTGGACTGAAAACCTGCGAAAAAATCATGCATGAGCATGGCGGCAGGATTGTCACACAAATGCAGGAACATCGCTTTACTACCAGTATTTTACTTCCTCTGATACCGGAAAAATAAAAAGCAGGAAGCTGCGCGAACATGCAATCAGCTTCCTGCTTTTCTGTTATTGGTTTCTTCTCAGCGATTCTCATTCACATATAGCTGTGCCCTGCTCTGTATAATACCTGCTGCCTCCTCTGCAGTCTTTTCCCCCTCGAAGAAGGCTTCCGCCTCTTCCGTAATAATATTGATAATGCTGTCATCCACGCGTACCGTCTGCGTAACGGAGGTAAGCAGTGTTTTTACCTGTTCCACATCCTCCGTACGCATCGGATGCAAGGCAACTTCAACTTCCCCCAGCCAATAGCTTTCCGTATACTCTACCTTATTCCCCTGCTCATCCATATAATAAGGGGGCTGCATACTTTCTTCCGCAAGCTCCTCTATTCTCTCAAGACTCACCGGAAATGCATAAGTCGCCCGCTGATAATCCGTATCCAGAAAAGTCTTTATAAACTGCCACGCCGCATCCTTGTCAGCCGCCTGTGATGCTATGGCGAAACGCTGCAATGGTACAATAGCGCTGCCAACGCCCTGCTTTGAAGGATATCCCACAAAAGTAATATCCGCTCCAAACACGCCTTCCCGCCATTCTCTAAACTCTCCAAAACCCGCCATATTTACCATACTTAAAAACGCCTCATCGTTTCGGTAAGCAGATGCAAGCCGGCTATAGCTTTCCGGATCATCATAAACCGAAAAATCAACATCTTTTGGCAGTGTGTTTAAAAAGTGAAGGAAATTTATAAAATGCTCCGAATCAAAACTGCATACGCCCGTCTGCCAGTTTATAAATTCTCCTCCTCCCAGTTCCATAAACTGCCGCAGCACCTCGTCACGCGTCGCATTTGAGAAAGCACGTGTGCCCTGCGGCATTTCGGCAATAAACTGTTCAAACTCGTCATAGTTCCAACCTGTTTTTCCGCCAGTCAATTCCTGTTTTCCAATCATGGTAGATATCGAAAATGCCGGCACTAACTGGTACAGTTTTCCGTCCACAGAATATGCCTCAAAAATATTATTTAAAAATTTACTTCTGTCAATGCCGTTTTCCCCGTCCATGTAGGGATTCAAATCCGCAAACAGCCCCTTTGCAATATAACTGTCCACCGGCATGCCATTGTCAAGCACCATGATATCCGGTATATTGCCGGCTATGATATCCTGATTTAATTTTGTACGCCCCGCCATATAATCTTCATTTGTATTATACATAGCATAATCTACCATGCGGATACGGTAGGTATCGCTTTCTTTGTTGAAGCGCACAATCCGGCTCTTAATATCCGAATCTATATAAAGCCCTCCCAAAGTCAGCGTAATCTTATCCTTGACATCCTCAGGCGCCACCTTGACAAATTTGGAAAAATGTCCGGTACTGTCGCTTGCCCCATAATAAGAAGCATAAAAATTTTCTTCCTCTGCGGAAACCAGATTATAAAGACTATAAGCATCCACATCCGAATCCACATAGTCCATCAGCTTTTTCGGCTCCGCATCCCCCAGATTATAACCGTAAATATCCTGATCCGTTGCAAGCAGCAAATCGTATGACGTACCGGCATAGCAGCTATAACCCATATTCTGTATCAATGTGTACTCGCCGGTAATCTGCCCTGTTGCAATGTCTATACTGCGCACTATCATTCCCTGTTCTCCGTAAGCCGTCAGAACCACTTTACCGTCCCTGCATATCAACACCTCGCTGACATCCTCCGATATTTTAATCAGCTTTACAAATCCCGCTTCCTCGTCAAACTGCAGCAGCACGCCGTTCCCTGCCACAAGCAGCGTCCCTTTTCCATCACTCAAAATTCTGTTTGCATAAAAGTATTCCTCTTCCGAAGCTCTCTCGCTCAAGCTGATACGTTCCTTCTCCGTACCGTCCTGACTTCTCCGCACCAGATACTGCTCCATCTTGTAAGCAGCATCTTCGCCGCTTCCCTCCATAATATCTTTGGTCATAACCGCATAAATATCACCGTTACTTCCTACTGCAAAGCTATTGTCCGTCTCTCCCGCATCTTCCGGTGATTCATAATAGGAAATCCGGCTGCCGTTTTCATCAAATACCGCATAAAAGCTATAGCTGCTTGTATCCCCATATTTTGTGCCGCTTGCAATAAATTTGCCTTCCGAAAATATAATTTGGGAAATATTTGAAGCATTTACTCCCTCAAGCGCAACTTCCTCTTCTTTGTATACATAATTCTTCGCCTCCGCCTGCTGCGAATTGTCCTGCCCGCCGCCTTTATTATTTTTATTCTCTTTATTCCCTCCTCTGCCGCCTGTTCCGCAGCCGCCAAGCGCAATCACAACTACAAGCAGGAGACTCCAAAAAATGCCTCTTTTTCTTTTTATCATACGTATAACCTCCTTCTTTTCCTTATGTGCTCTCTATTTTATAGGTTCTTTCTAAATAAAGAGGGTAAGAATCAATGAAAAAGGGGTAAGAATGTATGAAGAAAAATGAAGTTTACGAAGAAAGGCGGACGCGCTATAATCAAGATACGGCAAGGGTCTGAGGAACCTATATATGCCTATGCAGACCGGGCGCCGGCAGTTAAATATTGGGATGGTGATTGGATGAAGACGATTTTGGTAGTGGAGGATGACGGATATATCGGAGACATGGTTGAAGAGCTGCTTGTAAGGGAGGGATATCGGGTTGTCAGGGCTTATTCCGGAACGGAAGCGCTATTGGTGTTAGACAGAAAGCGGGCTGACCTTGTACTGCTGGATTTGATGCTGCCAGGGCTTTCAGGGGAGGAAATTCTTCCTGCGCTGCGGGGCATTCCGGTTATCGCGCTCAGCGCCAAGGCGGATACGGAAGATAAGGTGAATGTACTGTCAGGCGGCGCAAACGACTATCTGACCAAGCCTTTTGCCCCCAAAGAGTTACTTGCGCGCATTGCAGTACAGTTTAGAAATACGCCGGTTAAAAATTCCGATGCGCTCATTTGTTTTGACGATCTGACATTAAATCCGATTTTACACGAAGTATCGGCACAAGGAAAAACCGGAAAGCTGACACGAACAGAGTCTGCGATTTTCCGGCTTCTTCTGCAAAACCCGGGACAGGTCATTACAAAATCTGCTATTCTCGACAGAATCTGCGAAGATACGCCGGACTGCACGGAAAGCTCCTTAAAGGTGCATATCAGCAATTTGCGGAAAAAGCTTGTAGAGCTTTGCGGAAAAGATTATATAGAATCCGTATGGGGCATCGGTTTTCGCCTGCGGACTTTAAAATCTTAACCTTTTCTTTACCATTTCCTTTACCGCCTGCTTAACCCTTTTCGGTTATCCTGATTCTGGCACAAATCAGATAGGTGTCAGGATTCAGAAACGGAGGAAACCAAAATGGAATATGTTTTATCGACCAATGCCCTCTCCAAACAATATGGGCACATGAAAGCCTTAGATGCGTTTTCCATGCATATACCCAAAGGCGCCATTTATGGCTTTATCGGCAGAAACGGCGCCGGAAAGACCACATTGATACGGCTGATATGCGGGCTGGCAAAACCGACGGAGGGGGAATATACCCTGTACGGCTGTAAAAGCTTCGAAAAGGACATCACAAAATCCCGCAGGCGGATGGGCGCCGTGATAGAAACGCCATCCATCTATATGAACATGACTGCAGAGGATAACCTGAAGCAGCAGTACCGGATTCTCGGAAAGCCCTCTTACGACGGGCTGCATGAGCTTCTTGCGCTTGTGGGACTTGACAATACGGGAAAAAAGAAAGCGTCCGACTTTTCTCTTGGTATGCGGCAGCGTCTAGGCATCGCAGTAGCGCTTGCCGGAGACCCTGATTTTCTGGTGCTCGACGAACCAATGAACGGGCTTGACCCACAGGGCATCGTAGAAATCCGCGAACTGATTTTAAAGCTTAACAGAGACAGGCAGGTAACTTGTCTGATTTCCAGCCATATTCTGGACGAACTGGCACGGCTGGCAACCCACTACGGCTTTATAGACAGCGGGCACATGTTAAAAGAAATCAGCGCCAGGGAGCTGGAAGCGGCATGTCGCAAATGCACCCACATCACCGTGACTGATACAAAGGCGCTCACTCACATTTTAGATGAAAAGGGTCTGGAATACGAAATTCTTTCGGACACAGAGGCAGACATTTTCGGAACCGTCGGCGTGACGGAACTGTCCGCAAAGCTTGCCGCACAGGGCTGTGATATTGCCTCCATACAGAAAAAAAATGAGACGCTGGAAAGTTATTATATTCGTTTAACAGGAGGTATGTCATGAGCAGACTTTTACAAGCAGGATTTTTACGCATCCGAAAAAACCACATTTTCATCGGCGGGCTGATTTTAACCTTTTTGTTTCCCGCCGCCGTTATAATCAATCATCGAATAGAAACCGCCCAGTACGGCGCTTCCTCGCCGTTAGACAATTTTCTTTTTGTCGGACCTATTTCCATCAGCATTATCCTCGCTGTTCTGTGCAGCCTGTTCGTGGGCACGGAATACAGCGACGGTACAATCCGCAACAAGCTGGTAGTCGGTCACACACGTACCGGTATTTACTTCTCCCATTTTTTACTGTGCGCATTTGCGGCGGCGCTTATGTACCTGCTCACGCTCCTCTCTGCATTTGCCTTCGGTATGCCGCTTTTAGGGCTCCCCATGATGCAGTTTCCCTCTCTCCTTCTGTATTTTGCAAGCGGGCTCCTGCTCTGCATCGCGTATGCGGCACTGTTCAATATGATTTCCATGCTCTGCGCCTCCAAGTCGCGCGCAAATATTATCTGCATTTTGACGGCTTTCTTTTTGCTGATAATCGGTTTTATTCTGCTGCAGTCACTGAACGCGCCTAAGACCATTCAGATAGCGGAGCTTTCCGTAAACGGAGAAATCGTCGTTGATGAAGTTGCAAATCCGCAATATCTGACAGGCATGAAGCGGGAGGTTTACCAGTTTTTCTATGAACTGCTCCCCGGCGGACAGGCATTACAGCTTGCAAATCTTGAGATAATTCATCCTTTCCGTGTGATTATGCTTTCCCTGTCCGTTACCGTTCTGACAAACGCTGTGGGAAGCTTCTTTTTCAACCGGAAAGACCTAAAATAAAGGAGAACCTATGACTAGTCTGTTCTGCATTTTGATCTCGCTGCTCATTCTTATTATTATCACGCTTATCCTAAAGCTGATTTCCATACGCCGCTCAGCGGACGAACTGCGTGAGTCCTTTGCAGGCAGTCTAAACTCTGACACAAATGTCGGAATTTCCGTTTCCACATCCGACAAAAAAATGAAAAGCCTTGCTGCAGACATGGACCGGCAGCTAAAGCTTCTCAGAAAAGCGCAGCTTGACTATATGCAGGGCAATCGCGACCTGAAAACAGCCGTCACCAATATATCTCACGACCTGCGCACGCCTTTGACCTCCATATACGGTTATATGGAGCTTCTTAGGCGGGAAGGTCTCTCCGATGCAGCCCTGCATTATCTGGATATTATGGAAAACCGCATAGACGCATTAAAATCCTTAACGGAAGCGCTTTTTGACTACTCTGTCGTTTTAACCTCACATTCCCACAGAAATAAGGAGCCGCTTTCTCTGCGCACGCTCTTAGAAGAAACGGCTGCCGCCTACTATGGCGCCTTCAAAAATGCCGGAATCGAGCCCTTGATATCCATGCCAGCATCAGAAGTCCGGCGTTTTGCCGACAGGCAGGCACTGACCCGCATCCTCGCCAATCTAATGGACAATGCCATAAAATACGGCGGCAGAACCTTGTCCGTCACCCTTACGGCGGACGGACGCATTACTTTTCGCAATCAGGCTGACAAGCTGGACGAGCTTACCGCGGGCCGCCTGTTTGAGCGCTTTTTTACCGTGGAGAGCGGAGAACGCTCCACCGGACTCGGGCTCTCCATTGCCAAGACTCTCACAGAAGAGCTGGGCGGCAGCATCAAAGCCGATTTTGCGGACGGATTCCTCTCTATAACGCTTTATTTTCCACCGGACTGATAAGGCAAAAGCTGCCGCGGATTTCTCCGCGGCAGCTTCTTATGATTTCTTCCTTTTCTGATGGATATCTGATTACATTGACAGAGCATCTCTGATTTCTTCAATCTGGTCTGCAATTTCTTCGATATTATCCCGCAGCCCGTCAGCCATATCCGACAGAGAATCCGATGCCTCCGATACAATATCGTCGATATGCTCGTCGCTCTCTTCCTCCCCTGTCTTTATACTGTCTGCAAGTACTTCCACATCAAAGTTTTCCAGCATATCACAGGTGGATGAGAGCGTATCCAGACTTGCGGTAATCTGCCCCAGCTTCATATTAGTGCTTGTCCGCATTTCACCGGAAAGCTGCTGCAGCGCGTTTCGCAAATTCTGCATGGCGTTTTCCATCATGCTGCGCACCTGTTCGCCGCTGCTCTCCACAACACCTTCGAGCGTTTCTACGGAAACGTACCTGCCCTGCTTCAGCTTATCAAACACCTGCTCCACTGCAGAAGCAAACTCATTGACATCAAAGTCCGCCATATGTGTCCCCGCATTTGCCGAATCATTGTTTTGCCTGTCCGCATATATGTACTGATACTTTGCGCTGTCTTTGGCACCCTGATTTTTATGCGCCTGTTGCAGATTCTTAGTGCCATACCATTTATTGGTCGGGAAACCGTCGTCAAACACAATATTATGACGCTGCGGTCTCTCTCCCTCAAACGGGTCCGCGCCGCCCGTCATCCCCTCATATGCGGCTGCTTCTTTTGCTGACATAACTGTCATATATGCCTTTTGTGCCACAAACCGCAACTGTGTGTACTCGTTGTCCTGCGTCCTAAACGGTATCTCGTAAAGCTCCCAGCCGTTCAGTTTTTTTACAGGCGGAATATAATTGCGGTTCAGATTGTAAGTGAGCCGCTACTCATAATCATTATTAAAAACAACCTCAAAGCGGCACACCTCATCATTTCTGTCATTCTCCCCGCCATTCAGCCAAAACGTAAAGCTGCAGTCTGTATTTTTCGGCAGGAGAAGTGTTTTGGAAACAATCTCCGTCCAGTTATAGCCCCAATCGCCAAGCATATAACTCTCTGCAAGCACGCCGTCCGGTCCCATCATAAAAGAACGGCCGCCGACATTATGCTCACAGTCCTTGTTAAACGACCATGTACGCGGTTCAAAATACAGCTTCAATACCTGTGCTTCTGTCTCATTTCTTGTATTATCTATTATAGTACGATTATCCATCTTCATTACCTCCGATTTTTGTATGCTGTCTGGCAGCATAGCATCGGACATACTCAGACGAATGATAAAGTCGTTCACATAATATGCCCGACCCTTTTTTACCAGACCTGCCGCACGCCGCGGATAGGTTACACCAATCCGGCTGCCCTCCCCGTCAAGAACGCGGACAGTTTTCTTTCCCTCGGAATCTGTGCTTTTTGTTATGGGTGCCATCCCCTAAAATTAGTATAAGTATGGATTTTTAGTTTGTCAAAGAATTTTGGGATTTTGGTACTATACAAGGTTCATAATATATTACATATTTCATATAATACTTTGACAACCTCCTGCATTCTGCTTGCCTGATTCGGTTGCAGCATTTCCAGCACACATACTATCTTTTCGGCATTATATTTTTCCTTTTTCTCACCAAACATTATATAATCACAACTTACTGACAAAGCCTTTGACAGCCGACATAATATATCGGCTGAAAAACCTTTTCTACCAACTTCAATCTCATAAAGAAATTTTGCTGATATATCTACTTTTTCAGCCAATGCCTCACGTGAATAATGTTGAATTTCTCTTAATTCTCTAATCCTTGTTCCAACTTCTGAATACAACACTTCTCGCCTCCACATGTCAAAATATTACATCTTTCGACAAATGGGATAAACCGCTTATAGTTCCTTTATTCTGTACCTAAAGTTCTTCCTTTCTCAGTATATGACTAAAGCTTATACTTTTATATAATATTAACTTAATTAGCGAAATTTATTGCTGAATTGTTGTTTTTATATCTTTATCAGACGAAAAACAAAATCATATTGTCGTTAGAATCAAAAAACACATTACCGGGTAAAAAAAGCAGCTATGTGCCGCTGTTTCCAGTATTCTTTTTTTCAAGAACAGGAGAGAAAACTTATGGAAAGGCTAAAAAAGCACTTAAAAGATACCTATCAGCTTAGCAATTATCAAATCGCGCAATTGGCTTACGTATTGAAGACTTTTACATCCGAGCTGAGCAAAATGTTAATCATGATTATTCTGTTTCACAGACGGTTACCTGCCTATTTATTTAGTTTATTTATTATGCTTTTTCTGCGCTGCTCAACCGGAGGTTTACACTTTTATACCTATGCAGGCTGCTTGCTGGCTTCGATAACGTATATCTATTTTGCCATCTTTATTCTTCCAAATCTATTACTGCCGGCATTTATGCAGCTATTGCTGCTCCTCCTATGCGTTGTCGTATGCTATCATATCGGACCCGTAGTTTCAAAATATAGAGCGAAACCTTCCCAAACACTATTTACACGTGGCCGAAACACTACCTGCACATTTATATTTATCTACGCACTAATTTTATATATAATGCCGGCAAATCATCTTATGAATGTTGGTTTCTGGGTTATTATATTACATTCGCTTCAATTAATTATAGCGAAAATAAAAAAGAAAGGAGACGGTCTGTCATGATTTCAAAAATCATAGATGCTATTAAATCTTACTCATGGGATATACAACTGGGAGTGGTTAGTATTATGCTTTTCGGCGAGTACCCTATTCCCAAAGAATCTGACTTCGAGTAGTACCGGATATTCCAAAAGCGGGTGCCTTATTTACTGTCCGCTTTTGGAATTCCCAATTCAAATTCTATCCAGTTTTCTCCCTGAATATCCCGATTTCTACAACTTATGCGACTCCCCCATTCCTGACATAATTCTTTCACATGATATAACCCAAGACCACGAGTTTTCCCTTTACTGCTGATACCTGCTTTAAACCATTCCGCAATCTCACCGTAGGATACATACTGAAATGGATTGCGTACGGAAAGATAATACCATTTTTCATCTTCTGAAATGCAGACGACTATCCTCTTGTCACCTTCTCTTTTCTTTACCGCTTCCACCGCATTATCCAGCAAAATTCCTATAATTTCAATTAAATAATATGATAGCATTCCATACTCTTTTACTTGCGCAGCTACTTTGTATTCGGCAATGATACCATCCTCTTCCATCTCCAAAAATTTTCCATATAAAAAACCTGCTAATAGCTTATCTCCTATCAGCAATAGATTGTTATATTTATTTTCAAGCTTTATTCTACTGCAATATTCGTCCTGCGCTTTCACCAGTTTTTCGTATGTCTTATGCGTATAATGTGATGATAAAATAGCTGCCAAATGGTTTTTGAACTCATGCTGCCGCAATCTGACGGCAAGCAACAGCTTGTCATACTCTTCCTGCAGCGCCTTCTGCATTTCTCTCTCTTTTTCCATGCTCTCCACCTGACTCTGAGAAGTATTCCATTTTACAAGCAGCCATAACATAATTAAAATAACCGGTACTGCCAAAACAAAAACTTCCGTTTTTATCCGGTCTGTCGTCTTTCCCTGAAGTATCAATGCAAATATAACGATTGTAACAGCTACTATCAACATAACCGTAGTTTTGTTTCTTCTATTCACTCCGGTTTGTATTTTATCAACATGACACTTAGGCAAAACTAATATGCAAAAACTTAATACCACCGCATTTTGAATGACATTTCGAATTGTCAAATCATCAGGAAAGAAAATATTAATCATCATAATACTCATAAATTCTATGGAGGTTAATACGACTGCAAATATAATAAAATTAATCAATGTTTGAATCTTTGTTTTTCCAAATACTCTTTTGCAGTAAATCAATATCGGAATATAAAAGCAAAGAAAAAATAAGCCCTTTAGCTGATAAAAATTCACAATTTCCATTATGACTAATAAACACAGAAATAACGATATACTTTGTATGTTTATTTTTATTTTCTTTCCATATACACAATGTATGCAGCTAATAGCCGTTTTAATTTTTAGTACTAATAGGATTCTAAGAAGCATCTTATATAAAAAGCTCCTTCATCTGCTTCTTATACATAACCCCAATTTCTACTCTTCCAAAGTTATCCTTCATCTGAATCATTCTGTTGGGAATATCAACATTATGAACAAAACTTTTGTTAATCACTGTATTCCGGCTGCACTGCACAAAATAGTTACTGCCTACATCCGCCAAAAATCTTTTAATTGTAATATATGGGATATTCAAAACATCATGATTTTGTGTATGTATAAATAAGACATGGTGATTGCTCTCGACATACACAATATCTTCGCGCTCAACAGCTAAAATTATCCCCTCTCGCCGAAAATACAATGTTTTGGTTATATTGCTATTTCCGGAATATTTTAAGCATTGTTCCACTAACGCTTGCATATGTCTTGCATCAAAAGGCTTTTCTATGAAACTATAGCAATGCAATTTTTCGTAAGTATATAATTTTGCATCTTCCAGTGAAGTTACAAAAATAATTGGCGTAAATCCGTAATGATTCACTTTTCTTATATTCTCAGCAAAATTCAAACCGGATGAATCGCCAGGCCTGCTTGTATCCAGTATGATATCTATTATAAATAAATCAATTTCCTTCTCCAGTGCGCATTGGCTGGCGTCTTTTATATTATTATAACTGTAAACCTCGCTTTTGATATCCAACTCATAAATTATATTCGAAAGATACTCTAACATCACCGGATTATCTTCTAACACTAGTATCTTTTTCACTTAACCCCCCTAATCATATTCACTTGTTGCATATTTCAGTTTGCTGCACAAACCTACTCGCAAGCGCTTCCTCCTTGCCCATATCACCGTTTAAATTTTATCCACGCAAAACACCTCTCTATCTTCCGTGCATTCTCAATTTTTCTGCAAAGCATAAATCTTTTTTTGTTTATTTTAGGATATATTACTTACCCATTTTACACCGATTATAGAATATTCATGAAATCATATTTGTAGCAGACATGTCAATATCCGATATATGCGACGTTTTTTGTTGATAAATTGTTTAGAAGGAATTGATAATTATTTTTCAAAATAATCTTAATTTATCTTCTGTAATATGTTATGATAGTTTTGACAGAAATAAATCTGTCAAAACTATCAAATATTGGAGGTGTATTATGATAAAACTAAATGTCAACGTCAATCTCGAAGTTCTGTTCGACGAGGAAACCCGCTCGTGCAGCATTACAAATCAAATTGTTCAAGTAAAAACCCCTGAAGATGTTCCATTGAAGATGGAACATATCCTTGGTGTTGCTGAAAAGCGTTACGGAATCTTTACTTTGGGTTCAAAATCCGTCATTGGAAGGATGCTGCCGCGTGATACGGACATAACAGTAATATTTAACGGCAAATCCTATCCTGCACACACACATAAAACCTCCGGCGGACGTATAGACCGCTTGTCTGCTCTTTTAAATTTGAATTATATTCACGTAAATACTCTGTTATTGTACGAATATAATATGGAAAAAAAAGAACTGTATGTTTCTTTGCCGGAATAGAAAATGCCCTAATTTCTACTACCCATATTCCCTTTTATTAAAGGAATATGGGTTCTCCATAGTGATTCAGATTTTATTGACAAAAATATTCCCTTCGCTGCAGTTCTGCTCCACAAGTACCTCTGACTTATTATCCCTCCCTTTGTCAAAAATGAATAATCTTCTTTATTTTCATTTTTTGCACCCTAAATGATTTATAAAATTTTTGTTTCCTGTCATGTTGCAAAGTATGTAATGCCGTGATTCCACGTAAAAGTGTTCAATTAAAAAATCAGAAACATATTTGCAGTCTGGAAGGTCATTGTTACCATGATTATTACACTCCTCATGTAGATTCATTAATGCAGTTTTAAAATAATTATCTAATTTTGTGTTTGGCACTTCTCACTGCACATTCACTTCTATTTCCTCCTTGTCTATTGGATATAAAAGTGCAGTCTCTGGCATAAATACATTTGCTATATAATATTCTTTTCCAAAACTCCACTCCGGGTATATAATAAATTTTAATCCTTCTTCTGTTATTGCGAAATCATACAAAGGTCCTTCTTCTGACAAATATGCCTCCAAATACTCTTTCACCCCTTCCCTTCCGCCAACCATGTCTATGAATTCGCCTTCTTGTATGCAGTCAATATCCTCTTCCAGTCTTTCTTTTACTACGTTTTTTTCAACGTAATCTTCCAGACTTATTATTTCACCTGTCCGCAAATCAAAATTGAGCATGAAAGGTACTTTTTCACATGAAAACTCGTAATGCTCTCCTTCAAAAATAATAGACAAATAATCATTTCCTACATAACTGATTTCATATCTTACGTTTGCATTATACCTAGAATCACTCCAAACAAAATAATCTTCCAGCACTACACATTCAAATATTTGCCGGTTAATCTTATTCAAAATTTCGGGTGGTCTGTAACCACCTTCATTGCTAAATCTAATCTGTGGGTAATGAATTTGTATATCAATTAGGTCAATTTGTTCTGTTCGTTGAAAAATGCAATCATATATATTGACTCCAAAATTCTCTGCATTTAACAGAAACTCCATTTCCCTGATACTGGCAGCAATATCAACTTTTTTATTATCTTCTTCATCTGCACTATAAGCACAGCCTGCTACTAATACAGAGAGCAAAACAAAACATATTACAATTCTATTTTTCATATGAATCATTCCTCTTTATAATTTTTTCAGAATTAAATATTTCATTGTATAAACGGTGCTATGTCTTTATATTTCTCTATTCGCAAATCTCGCTTATCTCTTCCAAGGTTATAATTTACTTCATCTGTAACTTTATCTACCTCCTGTGAATCTCCTGGCTTCAACCCGTCTACCAATTTATTCATATCATGTGATATCCACCAATAGCCAGTTACATCCCAAGGATAATTTTCCGCTATATAATCAATCCCCAATGTAACTATATTACTATATTCTAAACTGTCTATCCCATTTTCTATGGCATATTGAAGCATCCTCTCATATTCTGTTGCAATCTGCTCCTTATTAAAATGTGCAGAAGGAACTGGATGAATGTTAGAATCAGGATAGTCTAATAAAAATAAATACACAGCAAAAGATTGTTGGTTATATGTAAAAGTACTTTGTATATATCCAACTCCTCTATCTATATATGCATGTCCAGCTTCACCATTTAGATATCTATTGTTGTAATATTCCTCATATTTCTCTTGTGTATAGTCTTCTTGATTTAATAAATATTCGCCTTCCCTAAGATACTTCCCTTGTCCACTTTCTATAAGCACTTGTGTAAAGAAATGCCTCAATCTCTCTGGTGCATTAATCTCAAATTCTATTAGCATCATATTTATTGTATACATCCTTACTTCTGACAAATCTGCTTGCCAGCCAATATCTGTCAAAGTTTTTTCAGATATTAAATATTCATCTGCGGATATATATCCATACTTCTCATAGTACCTTCTAAAGTCAGCACCAACATTATCTGAACAATATGTGTATGCGCTATACAACGCTGCCCTATTTTCGATCTCTTCCAAATACTTAGAATTAGAATAATCAAATTGCATAACATAGTCAAAAGCAGCATTTGAATCATTAAGTTTCCACAGTGCAAGATAATGTCTAATTCTTCTATCTATGACATTTCCTTTCTCATCGTCTGGAATGGATCTGTCATTCATTACTGCCTTCATGATATCATTCTCCACCGACTTCCCGCTCGGGTCCTTATAATTCACCGGATTCCCCTCACAGTATACATACCTGTTCAGCGTAAGCGGCTCCCTGATATCTCCAAGATAAGAGTCCTCCGTAAAAAATGACCCTGCCGCTATGTTATAGTACCTCGCCCTTAAATACAGGCTTCCCACGTTCGGGCTGTAGGATTCCCCATTATAGGCATAAAACATGTGATAATTACATAATTTTTACTAAGAAAACATTATCCTAAAATGATGGCGGGTTCTTGGTTTCCACCTTCAAACGATATCCGTCTATATTCTATACAATAACTATTTTTGTAAACAATAATAGTATCCTCATCTTTCACAAAGAATGTAATATTTCTTTTTTCCCCTCCTTCTACCTCGACAAGCACATAGTATTTTCCGGCTTCTTCCGTAATTCCAATATCCTGCAGTTTCATAGTAAAATAGAGCATGTAGTCGTTGTCTGCCGGAAATATTATTATATTATATCTTACCCTTTCCCACGTTTGACTATCATCAATTACTATTTCGTCTCTTGTAAACTGAATTTTTTTCCATGCACTAGTTAATATTTCTTGACTCACTTCCAATATTTCTTCTTCTGTATATTCCACTCCTCTTACTGGAATTTTATCTAAATAGACACATTCTGTTATTTCCCATTCTCCATAGAACATCTGATAAAAAGCATTTTCTACTTTCTCATCTTCCAAAGTGCTAACAGCCTGTTTTTCTGCGGTCTCATCTTCTAAGCAGGAAATTTCTTCTTTAACAATCTGTTCTTCTTTACTACATGCACTTAACAATATGACTCCAAAACTAATCAATAATATTATTTTTCTTTTCATAAATACCTCATTGTTAATATAAATATACCTTTTGACAAACTTCTCCTAATGGTCTCTATTAGCATCGCCATCAAAAAACAGTTCTAATTCATCCATTATCCTGTTTTCCCATCCATTTCCGTATGTTGCATATTTTTCTTGTGATGTCATATTTTTTAAATCTGTTATCATTGCATTGTACAAATGTTCCCAGTACATATCTTTCAAATTAGAATCATTTGCACTCATATTATTAAACATTTCTATTAATACATTTTGTGTTTCTTCACCCAATCGATATGTTAAATGTCTATGAATGATAAGTGCATCAAATTGATTTTGATTAATCCATAAGTTTTCACTTTCAAGAAATTTATAAAAAGCATCCAAATTGCCATTAATATAATCTTGATACATAGTAATACATGTATCAATAGGTACTTCTATTTCTTCTCCGAATTCTAATCCATACTCCCTCTGAAGTCTATCCCTATCTTCCTTTGTATTTCGGAATAATATTCCATATCCATATGTTATATTTCCTTCACCTTCCACGTCTCGTGATAATATTGCAATCAACTTACCACCCTCATAAATTTTATAATCTTCTCCAAGACTTTCATAACTTTTTAACAGTTCAGTTCCTTTCTCACTAATTGTACCTGTTCCTGGTTTTATTAAATCTGTACCAACAATTGCATAACATGTATTGTTTGCACGCATCTGTTCTGCTCTGGCTTCAAGCGCCTCGAGTGTTTCATGGAATACGCCCTCTACACCTCCATAAAAAATATCCGCATCAAAGTCATGGCTCATTACATTATCAAATGTGGCAGCCGCATAATTTATTGTCTGCAATGCATGGTAATACCGTATCCTTATATCTATGGCATTTCCTTTCTCTCCTGCCGAAATGGAGTTATCACTCATTACTGCCTTCATGATATCATTCTCCACCGACTTCCCGCTCGGGTCCTTATAATTCACCGGATTCCCCTCACAGTATACATACCTGTTCAGCGTAAGCGGCTCCCTGATATCTCCAAGATAAGAGTCCTCCGTAAAAAATGACCCTGCCGCTATGTTATAGTACCTCGCCCTTAAATACAGGCTTCCCACGTTCGGGCTGTAGGATTCCCCATTATAGGCATAAATGTTCTCATACTGCGGCGCACCGTAGGTGATTTCACCAAATGCAGCATAGCGGTAGGAACGGCATACCTGCCCTTCCCCGTTGCTAATACCCGTGACGCTGCCCCTCCCGTCATACAGGTAATAACCCGTGCTTCCGTCGAAACGGTCAAGGGATATCCTCCCAGACCCGTACACATAGGCGGTGTCCATGGCGCCGCTGCAGTTCTGCTCCACAAGCACCTCCGCATAGGTACGGTTCACGTCGCTGATGTATTCAGTCAGCTCATAGTCCTTCTCCCTCCCTGATGTCTTTATCAGGCTTATCAGGTACTCCTCTTTTGCGCTTACCTCTCCCTCTGTCGGGAATAAAATGCCGCTCTGGTTCTGGCTGTTATTGGTTTCCGCATTGGTGGCGTTGCCGCTTCCCGAAGAGCCGTTCCCGTTACTGTCATTCCCCTTATTGCCGTTATCCTTCCCGTTTCCTCCCTTTCCGTTGTTTGCGCTGCTGTTACCCCTGTTCCCGTTATTCTTTGCAGTTCCCGTCACCGTTTCCGCAGGCGCGCCCGTGCCGTCAGGTCCGTTTCCGCTGCCTCCGCCGGTGACGGAGCCGTTTTCTCCGGCTGCGGCATTATTCCCGTTCCCGCTGTTTCCCGAGCCCTTATTGTCCTTATTACTGCCGTTCCCGTTCCCGCTGTTCCCTTTTAAGTCCCCGTCCGTGTGCAGGTTGTAGTTCAGTTGGAACACCCTGTTCCCGTCCCCGTCGTAGGCTGCCGCCATCAGCAGCTCTTTCCCGTCATACACTGCAAGCAGGCGGTTTTCCACGGTGTAGAGGTAACTCCTCTCCACCTTCTCCGTTCCCTCCCTGCCAGTCTCCGATATCAGGTTCCCGTCCGCATCATAGGTAAAAACCACTTCTGTCGTCTTTTTCCCGTCGTAAAGCTTTACTGACACGGGACGGCTGCTTTCATTATATACGTACCTGCTGCTTTCCACAACCTTCCCGTTCCCGTCCGTCTTTACCATGGCAGTACGGTTCCCCATGGCGTCATATTCATACGCACAGGTATAAGTGCCGTGGTTTTCCTCCGTTTCCGTGACAGTAAGCAGCTTCCCCGCTCCGTCATAGGTAAAGCTGCGCACGGTCTCCACTATCCGATACGCATAGGTGCTGTCCTTATCATGCTTTGCGTGCCTGTCCCCGTGTGGGTAAAGGGCGTCGTGCCTGCCATCCTCATGCTTCCCATTGTGTTTTTCGTCATAGGCGTAGCCTGCAAGAGATTCCGTGGCGGTCTCCCCCACAATGAAGCCCCGCTCGTCATAGGTATAGGCATAACGGCTTACCACCCACCCGCAGTCGTCACAGGTATTTTGAATCTCCGTTATCCGGTCGCCCGCATCATATGTGTTGTAGGTTGAGATACCGTTGGGTCGGTGGATTTCCGCAAGGCGGTTGATGGCGTCATACACATAGGCGGTTTCCTTCCCCTCCCTATCTGTCACTTTCACAAGGTTGCCGTTCAGGTCATATCCATAAAGCACCTGCGTGCCGTCAGGGTAAGTGATGGCGGAAAGGTTTCCGGCATCATCATAGGCATAGGAAACCCTGTCCCCTGCTTCCCGTGCATGGGAAAATCCCGTGCCGCCTGCCACCGCGCATATCTCACCATCGGCGCCTGTACTGCTTTCCGGCATGTCCGCACCGTCCGGCGTCCGGTATGTCGTTACCGAAATTATCCGCCCGAGGCTGTCATATTCGTATATGGTATCCCCTGTATCGTCGTACATGGATACGCGCTCCCCAAGGGCATTGTAGGCATACGCAGCAGGCGCGCCGTTTTCCATCCCTGCGGCATCTGCGTAGCTTTTTTCCACCAGCCTGTTTAATTTGTCATAATCATACGTAATCATGCTGCCGCTGTTGTAGGTATGGGAAAGAAGCCTTCCCGCTGCATCATAGGAAAAGCTCTCCCTGCGTCCCGCCGCATCCGTGACAGAAGTCAGATTTTCTTCCAAGTCATAGGTATACCGTGTGCCCCTGCCCATGTAGTCCGTTATGCCCGTCAGGTTACCCATTACGTCATAGGCATAATAAGCCGTACTTCCCATAGAATCCGTCACGCTTGTCAGCCTGTCCTTCTTATCATAAGTATACCGCATCACCCTGCCGTCTGCTGTAGTAAGCGCCAACAGATTTCCGTGAGCGTCGTAACCGTATTGTTCCGTCAGTCCCAGTCTGTCCGTATAAGAAATGAGACGCCCCGCCCCGTCATAGGCATAGCTTGCAGTTTCGCCCAATGGGTTTGCAGCGCCGGTCATACGATTGTCCCCGTCATAAGAATAGCCATACACATGCCCCATCGGGTCCGTCACGGACACGGTATTGTAATTTCCGTCATATCCATAGCGTATCGTGCGATCTCCGGGCATTGTGATGCTCGTTATGCTGCCTGCCATGTCATAAGAAGCGGAAGTCACCCGCTCCTGCGGATCCGTCAAAACCGTCAATCGGTCCGCTCTGTCGTAATCAAAAGTATAGACGGCGCCAAGCGCATTAACCATGGAAATACGATTATTTCTTCCGTCATAGCCATAGGAGGTAATACCGCCCTCCGCATCCGTCACCTGTACAAGATTGTGCAGCACATCATATTCATATAAAGTCACTCTGTCAAGGCTGTCGCTCTGTTTTACAATATCGTCCCCTAAGCTGTAGGAAAAAGCAGTCTCATAGCCTAATGGTGTAGTAATTCCTGTCAGCCTGTGGGCTTCGTCATAAGTGTAGGCATAAATACCGCCATTGGGCAGAATCTGTTTTTCCACCTGACCGTTCGCATTTACCTCATAAACAGTAACCGCACCCAGCGCATCCGTCACGCGGGTCACTACGTCATGACCGTCATATTCATAATTTTCCACCACGCCCAGTGGAGATACCTGTTTTATCAGACGGTACAGCGCGTCATACGCATACTGCCAAGTCTCCCCCGTGCCATCCGTTACTGCAAGGAGATTTCCCGCAGCATCGTAAGTTCTGCGCACAGTAATACCCTCCGGTGTCGTAGTGGAAATCAAGTTATTTCTGCTGTCATAAGTAAAAAAAGTCTGCCCGCCGTTGCCGTCCGTATATGCCACGGGACGGTTTAAACCATCGTAGGCAAGTGTTGTACGCACACCGTTTCCATCCGTCTGTGCTGTCAGATTGCCGTCACCGTCATATGCATATACCGTCGTCTCCCCTTCGGGATTTCTTTTTTCATCAAGGCGGTTTAATGCGTCGTAAGCATAGTCACAAACCGCCTCCCCCGGCTTTGTTGTCCGAATGAGGTTACCTGCCCCATCGTAAGCGTAAGTAGTCTCATTGCCGGCAGCATCCGTCACGCACACAAGTCTATCCAGCGCATCGTATACGTAGTGCGTCTTTGCACCGTCCACATCCCTTATCGCTGCAACACGCCCAAAGACATCATACTCATAGAAAATACTCCTCCCCAGCACGTCCGTCTGCCGTACCAGATTACCCGCTGCATCGTATGCATAAGCGGTCCTGTTACCCGCCGTATCGCTGCTTTCCGTCACGCGTCCCATCGCATCATAAGCAAAGGTTGTTTTCACTCCATAGCGGTCCGTATAGGTTTTTACCTCCCCCGTTGCAAGGTAGGTAAAAGTTTCCTTCTCTCCATTCGGATAAATATCCAGAAGGAGCCTCCCCTCCGCATCATATTCATAGACATGTGCGTTATCCAGTGCATCCTCTGCCCGCGTGATACCGCCAAAAGCATCATAATCATAGGAAGCAAGCCTGCCTTCTGCATCTGCGGCAGATACCACACGGCTTAAGCTGTCGTAGGTATAAGTTATCCGCCTTGTCCCTCCGCCGTGTGTCTGCCCTTCTTCTATTTCCACAAGCTGTCCGACGGCGTCATAAACATATGCCGTCCGCCTGCCTTCCGGCGTAGTAACGGTAACGGGACGACCTTCCCTGTCATACGCATAGGAAGTAATACCGTCCATGGCATCGCGCACTGCTGCCGGACGGTTTAGCACGTCATAACTGTAATGTGTACTATTTCCTCTTCCGTCCGTTACGGATAGCAGATTGCCCGCACCGTCGTAAGCATACGCCGTTATTTCTCCAAGCGGATTGACGGTTTTTATCAGTCTGCCGCAGGCATCATACTCATAAAAATAAGTTCTTTCCCCGCCCTCTGTCAGAGAAACCGGATTTCCGCATTTGTCGTAAGAAACAGAAATTGTCAAGCCAAGCCGGTCTGTCAAGGCGGTAATCCTGCCCAATTTATCATAGGCATAATACATCCTGCTGCCGTCGGCATAGAGAATGCCTGTCATCCTGCCGCAGACATCCAGTTCATATACTGTCTTGTTTCCCCGCTCGTCTGTCTGGGAGACAAGCGCCCCTGTAACAGAATCGTAGGCATACAGGCGGGTATGCCCCAGCCTGTCCGTCACACTGACTGTCCTGTCCGCTCCGTCGTAAGTATACGCAGTTATCCTTCCTTCTGCATCCGTTTCTGTTTTTACGCGGTTTTGATTGTCATAGGCATAAGAAACCACATTTCCCGCCGCATCCGTTTCTGTCAGCCGGTTACCGTTTGCATCATAGGTAAACGTAAGCGTATTTCCCAGCGGGTCCATGCCGGAAAGCATACGATTCATTTTATCATAAACAAACGTACTGGTATTTCCTTCCCTGTCCGTAATTGCCGTTACATTTCCTGCTGCATCATACGTATAATAAGCCGTGTTTCCCTCTGCATCGGTCTCTGCCGTACACCTGCCCTTTGCATCATAAGTATAGGAAAGGATATTCCCCAGCGGGTCCGTTTCCGTCAGACGGCGGTTCATAGCGTCATAGGTATAGCGCCAGATATTTCCTTCTCCATCCGTCATGCTGCTTATGCAGGCGCCGTTGTAAGCATAATGCCGTGTATTGCCGCAGGCATCCGTCATGGAAACCGGTCTGTTTTCCCCGTCATAAGCATAGGAAACCCTGCCGCCCTCTGCATCTGTCACAGAAACCAGCCTGTTATTTTCATCATAAGAGTAAGTGGTCGTGCCGCCGTCATAGTCTGTCATGGTTTTTGGCAGTCCTGCCGCATTGTAGGTATAATGCCGCTGCGCGCCGTCCTGTCTGGTCTCCTCGCACACGCGCCCCTCAGGTGTATAGGTATACATGGTTTCCATACCCTGTCTGTCCGTCACGGAGGACTGATATCCCTGTCCATTGTAGGAACGACTCTACGTGCTGCCGTCCGCATATTCTATTCTGGTGGTGCGGAAGCTGCTGTCATAATAATAGACGGTATGGTTTCCATTGGCATCCACGGTCTCGGTTCTGCCGTCCCCGTAGGAAAGGGACACTACGCCTCCTTCCGCATCCGTCTGGCGGATAACGCGCCCCTTTTCATCATAAGTATTTTCCACCACACAATTTGCATTTTCATCATACCACGCTGTCATCCGGTGCGCACTGTCGTAGGAAAAACGCAGTATATCTCCTGCTTCGTCCGTCACCGTCACCAAATTTCCCTCTTTATCATATCCATAGCCGATATCATTTCCATCCGGCAGCCCAATCGCAGAAATACGGTTTTCCCCGTCAAGCGATATCATGTATATTTTTCCGGATGGGGACGTGACGGCAGAAAGCCTGCCGTCCATGCCGTAGGACAGCGTTGTCCTGTTGCCGCAGACGTCCTCCAAAGCGGCAAGCTGCCCATATGCATTAAAAAGATGCTTCTCAAGATTTACCGTATCCGTAACAGCAAACCCGTCCCCGCTCTCCGTCAGGGTATAAGTCTGTCCGGCAGGCGCACGAAATCCGTCTGCTTCTTTTGTAAACGCCACAATAGCGCCTGTCCCTGACAGCCAGAGAATCGTGCCGTCCAAAAGCTCTCCCAGACGCTCGTCAAAAGGAGTATTCCAGCCAAACCCAAAGCTGCCTGCATAGCCGGCGCCCATGGAATTGTACTGCCTTGTAATGGCAAAATCACCGCTGATATCCGGCATCGCGGCATCTGTCTGCTTCATGTAGAAATTACCGGTGTTGAGATTTACCGGCTCAAAACCAAATTCACAGTACTGCGCCCTCCCCAGAAGCAATCCGTCAATGACGGACCTCCAGTAATCCGACAACTCCCCAGCCACGTAAGGCGTGGTATTCTGCGGGTTACGGATAAAAATCAGGTTTCCCTGCCGTGTCAGCGCATCCTGCATCTGCATGTCCGCCATAACCGTGTCAAGCTCCACGCCATAATGCGCCGCAATCCGAGGAATCAGATCAAAAGCGCCTTCCTCATAAAGAATAAAGCTGTCGCTGCGAACCGTCTTTCCAACGCCTCCCGCTGCCGCGCTGCCTTCCATTCCTGAGGTGCCGCTTCCCATGCTGCTCTCCGCACCTGCCGCGCCGCTCTCCACGCCGTATTCTGCCGCATCTTCCGCATAAGCCGTAATATAATATACTTGCCCTGGCACGAGGTCCGTAAACACTTCACTCTGCCAGTTTGACAGCCGTCTGTGATAAGCAAGCGCCGTGGGGAAAGCGTCTGCATACAGCGCCGAATCCGGATATACAAGGCTCGTCTCTGCCTCCACTTCTCCGGTTGTTCCATTTACCAGACTGTAAACGACCCGACTGCCCGGCTTTGCCATACCGTGTGCCGCAACGCCAAGTGTGCTTGTGGACCTGTCTCCGCTGCGCTCCACCACCGGATAAATTTCGATGGTGGTATCGTCAAGGGTAAGGGCTGACAGCTCCGTGGGCTCCCCCGTCCATGACAGGACAAGCTTTGGCGCGTAGGCAGCAGAAGCATTGTTGTAAAACACCTCGCACTGCATTTTTGTGCCGGCGGCCGCCGCCTCTGCATCCGGCGCCTCCACCATTGCCTTCAGCACAAAACCGTGATTGTCCAACCTCCCGTTCACCCACGCACTGACCGCCTCCGTCACATCAAAGGAAAGAGACTCCCCGCGCACCGCAGCCGCCGCCTGCGAGTCTAAAAATACATGTGTAAAGTCGAGCTGGCTGTTCCAGCTTAAGCCCTCCGGCATCCATTCTTCACCCACACCAAACAAGCCGAATTCCGTCGTCCCGCGGCTCCACCTTGTCTTCTGTGTCACCAAAAATGCGGCTGACGTAATTTCCGCTTCCGCTGCCAACGCCGCAAAATCATAATCTATGGCAAAATACGTCCGGCAGTTTAAATGCCTGCTTCGAAAACCGGCATAATTGCCGGATGTGATACCGTCATCATAGCCCACGCATGGATACTGATTATCCCCGATGACTGCGTTCGGGCTGCCTTCCTCTGCGCAGGCAAGGCGGATGGCGCTGCCTGATACCTGAATGGCAGTAGGGTCTATGCGCACCGGATAGACGCGCTCCGGCGCATCCAGCCATTCCCTGTCCGCCGTCACCGTCACAAGATAGAGCCCGCCCGTCTCCGCAAAAGTCATCTCCACGCCAAAGCTGACTTCTCCCGCTGCATCCTCCATCTCAGGCGCTTCCAGTACAAAGACCGCCTCCTGTTCGGGCGCGTCTCCCGCCTCATACAAATATAAAATATTATTTATCAGGGAAACGGAAAGCCCGCAGGCATCCACATAATAGGAAAAGCTGTTTTTTTCCCCTTTTTCTAAAAGGATAATATCTTCCTTTACACTGTTTGCAAGTACGGTGTACTGATAATCCACATTGGAAAACACATTGCTGTAGCGGATGGCATTCCCCCGCGCAGTCCCCTCCGTAAAGCTCCCCTGTGCAGGATAAAGCAGCATCTGATAATCCCCGCACAAAATAGCGATGCCCTCGCCAAAGCCACCGGCAGAGTCATCGCTTTCGGTCGTTATCCCACAGTCCGCAAAGGCGCTGTCCTCATACGCCGCTATATTCTCGGGAAACAATACCATATAGGCATTGGCACGGTTTACATAAGAAGCTCCTGCACCGCCCATACTAAACAAAGATACCGGATTTTCTACCAGCGTATTGTCCACACGGCACAGACTTCCCTCTTCATCTATGTAGGTAGTCCCGTCATTTCCCACTACCGTCACATACCGGTTTTCACCCGCATGATAAGTACGGCTGTATGCATCATAGGACACCAGCTCCCCATAATGTTCCGGCTCCGGCTCTCTATAAAAAACCTCCGGTTCTCTGCGCGTCAGTTCATGCCCGCCGGAAACCATGTCTCCACCGGACACATCACCGCTGCCAAAGACCGCAGTATCATCCCCGCCCAAGACGCTTCCCGTGTCCTCTGTTTTTGCAGAACCGCTCTCTCCTACTTCCGAAACACCGTCGCCGTTGTCCCCTTCCATACCGGACATAACAGTACCGTCCCCCGCAGATACCTCTGCACCGGACGCATAAACGGACAGGCAGTCCGTCAAAACCAGCACCGCCGCCAGACACAACCCCAAAAACCGCGACAACGCTTTCATTTCTTTGCTTCTCTTTTGTAAACGCTTCATCTGCCATCCCCTACCTTTTTAATTTGACATCCGAATCCATTTTCACTTTTTAAAATTTTATTCTACTAAAAATGCAAAAAAAGTCCATAACAAATCAGGCAACTAAGCGATTGCAGACTTTCGAAATTTTAGGGTTGACTTTTACCCCATCCTATGATAATATTGAATTCGTTCGTAAGAAAACGTATCTGCAGGTGTAGTTCAATGGTAGAACACCAGCCTTCCAAGCTGGATACGTGGGTTCGATTCCCATCACCTGCTTATATGACAAAAGTTGTACAGTGTACGGTATATGTCATATTTTCAACATTAATTTCATACCTTAAACGCATGGTGTCATGCGGAAAATGCGATAGTAGTACAGTTGGTAGTACGCCACCTTGCCAAGGTGGAGGTCGCGGGTTCGAGCCCCGTCTATCGCTTTTTTGTTATTCTTTTTTAGGAAGGAATTGTTATGACAGATAAAGAAATGAAATTAGAGCATTACCGTGAAGCCAACAAAACGGCAGTATACGGCGAGACAGTTTTTGCAGGCTCTTCTCTGATGGAGATGTTTCCCGTCAACAAACTTCTGCTGGAAAGCGGAAGCGACAAAATCATTTATAACCGCGGCATCGGCGGCTTTGTGTCCGAAGAATTGTGGGACGCGCTGGATGTCTGCATTTTGGATTTGAAGCCCGCCCGTCTTTTTATCAACATTGGAACCAATGATTTGAGCGACGCTTCCATTCCCATAGACAGCATGATAGAAACCTACGATAAAATCATTACTGCGGTTGAACAGCGCCTGCCCGACATCACCATTTACCTGATGGCATACTATCCAGTCAATTATGAAGCCGCAGACGAGTCGATGAAAGCGTGTCTTCAAATCCGCACCAACGAGAAGATAGCGCTTGCCAATGAAAAAGTAGCCCGCCTTGCTGCCAAACATCATCAAAGGTATATCGACATAAACCGAAACCTGAAGGACGAACAAGGCAGGCTGAAAGCAGAGTACACCATAGAAGGAATGCATATCAACGAGGACGGTTACCGTGCCATTTTCGATGATATTATGTCCTATGTCAATGAGCCGGTATAAGCGCAAAAGCACTTTTCCGGTTTAAACACTGCCCAAATAGAAAAAACCGTCTTCCAACACATGTACCTTGGGCTGCTCCCATTCCTCTTCCGTCACTTCAAACAAACGTGCCATCACCGGTTTGGAAAAATGCACTTCCAAAACCTCATTCACTACGGCGTAGGGCACCTGCTCCGGCTCCGGATACAGGATTTTTACTTTATAGCGGTGACTGGTAAAATGCAGCCCCTCAAGAGGAATCTCTATCAGGTTATCCCGCAGCTCCTCGCTCTTAATCGGCTTCCGGTTATCATATTTTCCGCGCATATCCCTTTTCCACACCGCGATATATGCCTTCTTTTCCATTTTCAGTCCGGCGCAGAGCCACATATGCTCATTTCTTGCCAATCCTAGCGGCCAGAAGGGAAGCGCATTCTTGATATCGCCGCGAATAAGCTTATAGATACGGATTCCTTCCTTAACCAAATCAAGCCTCTCTGCCGACAGCTCTGCCAGATGCCCGCTCTGATGAATGCGGAGCAGCATCGCGTTTACCATATTATAGATGACCTCTTCGATTCCCAGCTCCATATAACCCGGCTTTGCAAAACCGTACTCCGCAAATATACGCATGGGATAAGACCAGACCGCCGCCTGCTCCGGTGTGACACCGGCTGCCGCGTTTGCCGCTATTGTCGCATAATTGCGGTAATCCTCCTGATCGGAGGTGGACTGGATGCTGTAACGGGACAGCAGCGCATAATCAATCCGTAAGCCTCCGCTGGAGCAGTTTTCTATCACCAAATCCGGATACCTTTCAAAAACGTCATCCAGCCATGCAAGATATGCCCTCTCATGCTCCAGCATTCCCTGTCCCACACTGTCCGCATAAAGCTCGGTTCCAATTCCGGGTTCAATATTATAATCCATTTTGATATATCCTACGCCGTATTCCCTGACAACGCGGTCAATTACCTCATTGACATGTTCTATAACGGCAGGATTGCGGAAATCCAGCTGATAGCGGCTTCTGTCATAGACTCTTTTGCCGTGCCTTAAAAAGAACCAGTCGTCCGGCGCCTTTTTTGCTTTTTCACAGTTGATGCCCATAACTTCCAGTTCCAGCCATACGCCCGGAACCATGCCTTTTTGCCGGATATAATCGGTAACCTCTTTTATGCCGCCCGGAAAGCGCTCCCTGCACTCCTGCCATTCCCCGACGCTGTCCCACCACTCGCCCGGCGCATACCAGCCGGCATCGATAACATAATACTCGCAGCCGCATTCCGCAGCCACATCAATCAGCGGAATTTCCCTCTCTGTCGTGGGGTCCCCAAACAGGCAGTTCATATAATCATTAAAGATAACCGGCAGATTCTCATCATCCTGATTGACCCTGCGAATCATACGGCGGTATTTGGTAAGCTCCCCCATTGCTTCTTCAAAGCTGTCTTTCGAAACGCCCACGGCAACCGGCACCGAAGTAAACGTCTCTTTCGGCGCAAGGTTTTTAAACCAATGGGACTGCACTTCGGTCGGCCCGCTGACACAAAGGTAAAAATGCATATTCTGGTCGCCGATTTCATAATGCCACGAGCCGTTGTGCTCAATCTGCCAGAATAGACCGGTATGTACTTCGCTGTTCTCCACATATCCTAACGGCAGATATTTTTTGGTAGACCAGTTGCCCGTATTGGTAATCTCCATGACTTGAGAAGTGCGTTGGTAAACACCTGGCTGCGTCTGCGCCAGTCCCAGTTTTCCGAAAGGAAACATCTCTATGCTCATTTCCTTCTGCCAGCCGTTAAAAGGAACCGCCATCATCATCTTCTCATCCGACGTCCACTCCCCCTCTTTTTCCAGACCGGTATAACAGAAAGAAGAAAGGTATTCCAGTGTCTGCATTTCTGTGCCTTCATTTTGCACCGTATTATAAATACGAACCACACTGCTCCCATCATAAAACTGCATCACCGTTTCCACGCTGATATGTGTTACTTCCCTGTCCTCCTGACGGATAATAAGCTTTCTGCCAATTTCATTGCGGGTATCCTCCATTCCCGCATAAGTAAGCAGATAGCCCGGCACCGTCACAATATGCTTATTGCCATGCTTTTCATAGGGACGGTTATAACCGGCAAGGTTTACCTGCACAAGCTGAAATGCTTCGTCAATAAACTGTTCCTTTTTGCCGGTATCTTCCGGCTTACATTCCTCGCCAAAAAAACAAATATCCTGCTCAGAAAATGCAAGATGCGAAAAATGGAGCAGTTTTATCTGATTTTTTTCTGTAATACCGAAAACAATGTGTATGCCGTTTTCCTCTATCGTAATATATTTCATGTCGCTCCCGTCTGCGCGCTGCGGCACGCAATTCCTTATTTGACTCTTCCGCTTGGGAATGTACCCTTTCAATGTATCACATTTTCATCATTTTTACTATCTTAAGTTAGGATTTGCTGAAATATTTATGGATATTGCATACAGCATTCTTCTTGTCGTGAATCCCAAAACAAGGTATGATAAATGAGAAGAGAATTTGTTTCACACGGGAAAGGACGGGCTAGGAATGGGCGGTTTTTTTGGCGTAGCTTCACAGCAGGACTGTGTTTTTGATTTGTTTTTTGGAATTGACTATCATTCCCACTTGGGAACAAGGCGGGGCGGCATGGCGGTTTATGGAGAGGACGGCTTCAACCGTTCCATCCACAACATCGAAAACGCTCCTTTTCGCACCAAATTTGACAAAGACATCCATGAAATGAAAGGTTTTCTGGGCATCGGCTGTATTTCCGATTACGAGCCTCAGCCGCTTATCGTGCGCTCTCATCACGGCACCTATGCCCTCACCACGGTGAGTAAAATTAACAATGTGGACGAGCTGACACGCAAATTGTTTGACAGCGGGCATTCTCATTTTCTGGAGATGAGCGGCGGCGACATCAACGCCACGGAGCTTGTAGCTTCCCTGATTAACCAGAAAGACAATCTGATAGAAGGCATCACCTATGCTTTAGAATCCATTGAAGGCTCCATTTCTTTGCTTTTGATGAACACAAACGGCATCTATGCCGCCCGCGACAAATACGGCAGAACCCCTATTTCCATCGGACGCAAGGAAAATGCCTTCTGCGCCGCTTTTGAAAATTTTGCTTACCGAAATCTGGGCTACACCGATTACAAAGAGCTGGGCGCCGGCGAGGTGGTCGTGATGACGCCCAAAAACTGTATCACGCTGGTAAATCCCCGTCAGGATATGAAAATTTGCACCTTTTTGTGGGTGTACTACGGTTATCCCTCCAGTTCCTATGAGGGCGTCAGTGTAGAGCAGATGCGCTATCACTGCGGCGCTAAGATGGCACAGCGGGACAATGTGACGCCCGATATCGTAGCCGGCGTACCGGATTCCGGCATTGCCCATGCCATAGGCTACGCCAACGAATCCGGCATTCCTTTTTCCAGACCCTTTATCAAGTATACCCCTACCTGGCCGCGCTCCTTTATGCCCACCATACAAAGCCAGCGCAACCTGATTGCCAAAATGAAGCTGCTCGCAGTGGACGAGTTGATTCGCGATAAAAGCCATTTGCTTATTGACGACTCCATCGTAAGGGGCACGCAGCTTCGGGAAACCACCGAATTTTTGTACCAGAGCGGTGCGAAAGAGGTGCACATCCGTCCCGCCTGTCCGCCGCTGCTTTACGGCTGTAAATATTTGAATTTTTCCCGTTCTTCCTCAGAGATGGACTTAATCACCAGACGCGTTATCGCAAGACTGGAAAACGGCAATGTGACTGACGAGATTTTAAAAGAATACGCGGACCCCGATTCGGAAAAGCACGAACGCATGGTGGAGGAAATCCGCAAGGAATTAAATTTTACCTCCCTGCGTTTTAACCGGCTGGACGATATGTTAGACGCCGTCGGCATCGACAAATGCCGCCTGTGTACCTACTGTTGGGACGGCAGGGAATAAACAATATATGCAGAACGAGGCTGTGAAGCATAAACCTTCACAGCCCGTTTATATCCAGATAATATTGCAGCAAAAGCTTCACCACACGGTTGTAGCTTATCATACCGTCCTCCACGCCGTTTAGTCTCAGCGAGGCTTCCGTAAAACTGTCCGAAGCTGCTTCTACAATTTCCGTATCAATCAACGCTTCCTTGTTGATTCTGTCCCAATCCTCCTGCTTTACAAAAATATTGTCCGCAAACACCTGCGGCAGAATCGCCTCTTCACTGCGGTAACGCTCCAAATCGCCCCCTACGGCATCATAAAAATCATTGTCAAGATAGTTTAAAACGCTCAGATACCCACTGTACTGAAAAACCAAATCCTCCGAAGAAATACACGCCAAAAATCCGATAAAGTTCGCCTCATCCTCATAGATATAGCCCTTTAAGTGCGCAAGTTCATGGCACAGCGTGGCGGGCTTATTCATCAGATACATCACGTCATTATAATTGGCTTCCATAGAAAAAGGAAAATAATAGCCCTGCATATACTGCTGGCACATAAAATCCGAAAACAGCAGCGGCTTCGGATACGGATAAAAGCCGCCCAGCGCACCATATGTTTCCCCAAGCTTCTGCATGGCGCAGACAGCCTCCTGCCGCATATCGCCGCAATACACGATATCTCCATTTTCATCCCGCTCCATCTGTCCGCTCAGCTCATTGCACCGGCACACCACAAAGTTCCTGACAACAAGCAGTTCCTCCAGATTGTAAGTATCTCTTCCTTCACCCGCAAAGTAACGGTTATTGAAGGTGTCCGCATGATAGAGCAGGGTACAATTTAACGTCATAATCAGGCACACGCCAAGCAGAATCCACGCATATATCCTGTAAAAAATGCCGGCTCCCGCAAACAGCCGCTTCTTCCCATGCCTGCGGCAGACGGGTATCAGCAGACAGAACACCATCACAACTGCCAGCAGAACGGCAGCCGCCGTCAGCAGAACACCGAGACAGAGCAGTATTTCCCCCAAAGAAAAGGGAAACAGCCCTGTAAATCTGCCATAGGTATTGACCCATATAGGAAAAATATGCGCTATGTACCAGTCGCTAAACCCCGAAATACACCATGCGGCAGCATGCAAAAGCAAAATCACTCCTGCAATCATGCCATATATTATTTTTCTCCGTCTTCCCTTTGTCCTTTTCAAACGCCCGCTTTCCTTTCTCTTCCGTATTCGCCCGTCAGGTTACTTCACTGTCTTTATTATATCACTTTATTGCCGCGGGCGCATTGTGAGATATATGGAAATATGACACAAAACAGCGCTTGAACCAAAAAAGAAAGGAAAACTGATGGCGGCAGCAGTTTCCCTTTCTTTTTTCACGTTATCACTTCAACTGAAAGCACATATTCAATGCCTACTCGTAAGTATTTTGTCACATACTGTTTTCCCAAGTTATCACGTAACTATCCTTTGTACCTTACCCCTGCTTTCCGCCATACTGACAGCCGCAATCTTTTGCTTCACATTTTTATCCCCTTCGTCAGCCCCACATTGTTTTTTCTTTCGTCTCTATGATATCACAACTGTGAGAATGATTTCATAAAAATGGCATCCCCTACATGCTTCACATAACAGCAAAATATTACTTTACCACAGCCTTTTTTACAACTTCCCTCTCTACCACCATGACTGATGTTACAATACCAAAGTACCATGTTATACTATCCAGAACAAGGGTCAGAATTGTCAATTTCTACTTTTTGACAATTCTGACCCTTGTCCCTCTTCCTCTTAACACCTACAATATTGAAAAATCAATCTATGGAGGTGTTACATATGAAACGTTTTTACAACAAATTAATTGCCATTATGGTCGTAGTTCCCATCCTGTTTTCGGTTTGCTTCCCCACAAAACAGGCTGCTGATTTCTCTAAGAAAAGACAAAACAGCCCTGTCTGTCTTTTTGCGGATGACGCACTTCCGAAACCCACAAATCAAGCCTAATCATACCACTCTGCCATCTTCTTACGATAGTGTTCTTCATAATACTTTTCCTGCCAAAACCGGCTGAGTACAATACATGCCTGCAGTTCTGCCTGCCCGCTGCAGGCAGTTTCTGTGCCGGTTCCCCGCTTTTGACATTCCATGTCGTTCCAGCAATTACTATATATATAATCATGCAGCATGTAACCCCTGCCGGATTTTAAGCTTTCTTTGATAGCTCTGTCGCTGATTTCGTTGGATTCCCGATACCTTCCCACGTTCCCCAGATAACTGGCTATCCCTTTCATGATAAACAAATACATGCTGATGTTTGCTTCGACGTCGTTTTCTTCCTCATGGCGTCTGTACATCTCCCACAAGGGCTGAAAATACAGCCATGCTTCTTTCTCATCCACACATGTCGCAATATTGTATATACAGCCGATTTCATTGCATGTCATATATCCCTCCCGCAGGTTCTTTATATTCTTTAGCGCAATCGTATATTCCAAGGCTTCCTGTATCTGTTCTACATACTCCTCCCGCTTTATTTTTCCCTGTTCAAACCGGTTTATCGCCTCCGCGCGCTTCGTCTCCTGCCTGTTGTGAATGTTTTCCATGGGAATCAACTGCTCCAGACGCTGCAGCAGCTTTTCCACCCTTTCCACATCATGCGCATTTGTCGCTTTTTGCATTTCCCGAAACAAAACGACAGCCTCATAGTTGTCTGCAATAATCTGCATACGCTGGTACTCGAAAGGAAGACCCAGCCTTGCAAGAAGTCCCCTGACTACCGGCATCTGCGCCTTCGTTTTGTTCTGCTCCAGTCTCCGCAGGGTTTTGACCCCGCAAACCCCTTCGCAAAGCTGTTCCTGCGTCAGCCCCTGCATCCTGCGCCGCCTTCTTACCACGTCCCCAAGGCTTTCGTTGTCCGTCTGCCAATACAGGTAACAGCATTGCTCCGTTTTTTCCGAGACCTTATATTTTTGGTACAGCGCCA
>ERZ779622.148-NODE-148-length-47983-cov-7.246286_pt1 | contig 47983 bp, 39 predicted proteins | sample MGYA00514188_ERZ779622 | MGnify/ENA primary metagenome ERZ779622 (study PRJEB29562, sample SAMEA4376702) | mouse gut metagenome | isolation source: Cecum | study: EMG produced TPA metagenomics assembly of the A DSS colitis mouse model was used to assess the... | reverse complement strand
CCCCCTCCTCCCCGCTCCGCCGGCGAGTGGAAGTTATCTATAAACTCACACTTGCGGGAGGGCAAATGCCCGAAAAGCCGCTGAAAATCTGGGCTTTCCAGAGGAGCCGCACCTCCTGTTTCCCCGGGAAATTCAATTTTCATTCAACCAGCTTTTCGTGATTTTAGGCTAAAAACCAGCTTTTTTCCTTCCAGATTTTTCCTTTTTTAGGAACTATGCCTCCTGCCGCGTTCAACTTTTATTCAACCGGGTCTTTTTTTCCATTTTCTGTTGAATTTTCCTCCAGAGGCACTTGGTTGGTGCTTTGGGCGCTGCGGCGGGCGGAATCCAGCAATTCCTCCATTTTCCCGCTAATCTTGTCCTCGGCCTGCTTCATAAGATGGCCGTAAATGCTGGTGGTGGTGGCAACGCTGGAATGGCCCAGCCGGTGGCTGACGCTGATGCTGTCCACGCCGCTGAAAAGCAGGAGGCTCGTCATGGTGTGGCGGAAGGCGTGGGGGTTTAAGTGGGGCAGGTTGTGGCGCTTTTCAAAGCGGGTAAGCCAGTTGCCAAGCTGGGAAGGGTTCATAGGGCCGCCATGCTCCCCGGTAAACACATAGGGCGCTTCCTTCCACCTCTCCCCCAGCTCTTTCCTATATGCCTCCTGCCACTGGCGGTACTCCTCCAGCAGGACGAAAGCCTCCTCCGGCAGGCGCAGGGTGCGCACCGAGTCCTTTGTCTTGGGGGTGCTTTCGTATACCCCCCGGTCAACGGCGTACTGCATGGCGCAGTCTATGCGGATGGTGCCCCGCTCCCAGTCGATCTTCTCCCATTTCAGCCCCAGAAGCTCCCCCCGCCTGCATCCAGACACCAGCAGCAGGTATACAGCAGCCCGCCACTTTAAAGGCTCGCTTTCCAGGGCCTGTAAAATCTGCCCCACCTCGTCCTCCTGGAAATAGTTGGGATCCCCTGCCTCCCGGCGGGGCGGGGTAGCCCGCCGGGCTGGATTAAAGGGAATCAGCATTTCTTTCTCCGCCTGTCCCAGCACAGTGGACACCAGCAGGTGGCAGTTCATCACTGTGCGGCTGCTCAAGGTGCGCTCCTCCCGCAGGATATCGAAAAGGTTCTGTACCGGCACCCCCAGGGCTTCGGCAATGCGCTGGGCTGTGCTGGGCTTTACGGTTTCACCCCTGCGCAGCCGCGTCAGGCTGATGCGCTTCCCTTCCCCGTCCGGCACATCCCCGTAAAGGCCCCGTTCCTCCAAAGCCTTCCAAAGCTGGGGCTTTGCCTGGGCGCGCTCATTGTCTGCCCGGGCCTGGGGGCCGGACAGGGCCTGATATAATTTATTCAGGTGCTGGGGCCGGATGTCCCGCAGGCGCATGGGGCCTAAGGTGGGCAGCACCCGCTCCAGGTTCTGCCTGTAATGCACTTCCGTCAGGTGCTTCATGCCCATGCTGGCCTTCCAGTTCAGCACATACTCGGCATAGTCCCCGAAGGTCTCCCTGCCGTCAGCCACAGCCCCCTGCCTGCACCGCTGCTCAAATAAAACCGCCTGCCGCTGGGCCTCCCGGCGGGCGCGCTTTTCCCCCCAGCCCTCCGGTACCTTCCAGGTGCTGGCATAGGGTGTAAGCTGCTTCCCGGTGCCCGGATCCCGTCCCCGGTAAACCCGGATGCTGTAAGATATAACCCGGCCCTCTTTGTTCCTTCTTGCCTGCACGTTTGCCATGCGCTTTGCTCCCCTTTCCACATGAAATTTCCCTCATCCCTTTAGTAAGCCCCCTTCCCACAAGCAGGCGGCTTGCCTCCAGGTGCGTTTTCTATATACTATAGGATAGCAGGATTTGTGGAAATATGGTAGCCCTTGCTTTTTAGCACACAATATGCAGTTTCCGTATACGAAAAATAAACGACCCATCTGGCCAAAAGCATGTCGCTAAAAAAGAAAAACCACTGCCTGGGTATCCCCCAGACAGTGGTTTCCATATTGTGTTTTGCGCTGTTTTCCGCTTTAGGCTGCTTCGCCCTTTCGCACCACATAGTTTGCTGTGCTTAAAAGATCCTCCGGCAGTTCCCCTTCAAAGCTTTCCAGGGCAGCCTGGTTTATCCAGGCCTGCCAAGAGTCAAAGAAGTGTACGGGCATTTGGGAAACCTGGGTGCCCACCATGATTTTCACCGCCATGTCCGCGGCCTTGTTGCCCACTTCCTCATAGTCCGCCCCCAAAGAGGCCAATGCCCCGTTTTGCACCAGGGTATCGCTGCCTGCAAGCCAGGGCTTTTTCGCCTGTGCGGCGGCTTCCTGTATCTTTCCGGCGGCGGCGGTTGTCACCCCGTCTCCAGGGGTGAAAAGCACGTCTGCCTGCCCGCACAGCTCCTGGGCGGCAGACGCCGCCCCCTCCACGCTGACAGCAGTGGCTGCATGGGTATCAATCCCCACCTGCCGGCAGTAATCCTGAATGGCCTTGGCAGCGGCCTCCGCGTTTTTATCTTCCGAGCTGTACAGAAGGCCAATGCTTTTCAGGCCCGGCTTTATCTTCTGCATAAACTCTACAGACTGCTGCCCGGACACCCGGTCGGATACGCCGGTCACGCCCCGCTCCGGCTTGCTGAGGTTTTTAATGCCCAGGGTGGGGGACGGATCGTTTACCCCGGCAAACAGCACCTTCACGCCGCTGCTGCCTACCGCCTCGGTGGCCGCCTTGGCAGCAGGAGCGCCCACCGCCACAATCATGTCCACCTTATCCCGGGCAAACTGCTTGCAGATATCCGCCGCTTTTCCCTCGTCCTCTCCGGCGTTCTGATAATCCAGCTCCACTTTCACCTCGTCATAGCCCCACTCGTCCAGGCGGCTCATAAAGGATTCCCGCATGGTGTCCAAAGGGGCATAGCTGCCGCACTGCACCAGCCCGATTTTATAAGGCCCCGCCTCTTCCCCTGTTTCTACAGCGGAAGCTTCCTCCTTGGGCGGCGCCTCCTCCTTTTTGCTGCATCCAAAGAGCATCCCCGCCAGCAGCAGGGCACCCAGCAGCAGGCATACCGCTTTTTTCATCTGCGCTCTCCTTTCTCAACCCGCAGAAGCCGCACCAACAGGCTATAGCACAATCCTATTGGCGCAGCTTCCTGCTTCTCCCTTTTTCAGTGCGGCGCGGTTTCAAAAAAGCAGCCTGCTTCTTTCAAACCCGCCCTTTCCTATAGCTTCCCTCAAACCGGGCCGTTTAGTCAACTATTGCCCCGTAAAACCGCAGGCTTTCCAGCAGGGCCGGAAACTCGCTGCCCCGCACAAGGCCGTTAAATTCCCCGTTCAGGGTGCAGGCATACCTGTCCTGCCCTTCCACAGCGTAAAAACACACGGTATCTCCGCTTCCGTTTTTATACTGGTAGTCCACCTGGAAAGCAGGCGTCCCCTCGCAGGGAGCCTCCTCCAGGGAGAACACTGCCAAAGCCGTAAGCTTCTGGAAAAAGGCAGCATAGTCCTCATAGCTGACTTCCCGCCCGCCGGGAATTTTCACGGTGCTTTCCCCGTCCTGGGAGTCTATGGTAAAATGATACACCATATCCCCGTCTACGGTCAAGGACATTTCTTCCACATCTGCAATATTTGCCAGGCAAATGGTGCCTTTGCGCAGATCCATGGGGTCTGCTTCCGCCCAGGCGCTCACCTTGGCGTTCCCAACCTTGTATACAATGCTCTGGCCCTCTACCATGACAAAGCGGTTTCCGTCCCCGTCTTTCCCGCTTGCCACCAGGGCCATTTCCTGGTTATTCATATTAAAAGACACCCGGGCGGCAGGCTTATCCAGGCCAAAGCCGGCCAAGTCCCCCTCCTGCACGTCCACAGCCTCCACTGTGTCCGCGCTAAGGCTTTTCAGGGCGCTGACCAAATCATCGCAGGCCGCTGTGCCCGATTCCGCCACCACAGGGGAAGTGAGCAGATAGCCGTTTAAGCGGCTTTTCTCCACATATTCCAGGGAAATGGGCTGGGAAAAGCTCTCCCCAGTGATTTCCAGGCTGAAAAGGGTGTCAGGCATGGTGTCCACTGTGGCTTCCCCGTTTTCATCTATGCCGTCCATAGTCCAGTCTGCTATGCTGTAAACCTCCCGGCTTACGCAGTCCAGGGCAGTGCCCGCAAACACGTCTGACAGGGCGGGCACCATATACACCTTGCCGTCCTGCAAGATGTACTGCCCGGTGGTGCCGCTTTGGGAGGTGATGCCCAGGGACAGCACCAGCGGCTCCCCATTTTTCCGGTTCACTGTCACCTTCCCGGCCTGGCCGTCCTCCAAGCCATACTGGGCCAAGTCTTCCTGCTCTCCCAGAGAGCGGTTGGCTGTCAGGGAAAGCACCTCTCCGGCGGCGTTCTGCAGCCGGGCCTTGTCCAGGCTGTAGCTTTCCAGGCCCTTTATGGTGTAGGTATAGGCTGCTTCCGCCATGCCGCTCTCCGCCTCCCCTGTTTCTTCCGGGAGGACAGGCACAATTTCAAAGCTGCCCTGGCTGTTCTCCACCAGAATGGAGGCAAGATCTTCCTCCTCTATCTGAACCAGGGTTTCCTTTGGCTCCTCCGAGGCTGCCGGGGAAGAACCTTCTCCTTCCCCGCCGCTTTCTGCCGGGAACAGCAGCAGGCAGGCCGCCGCCCCTCCCAGCACCACCAGCACAGCCAGCATAATCAGCAGGCTTTTCACCGATTTTTTCATGGGCTTACAGATGCCTCCTCTTTAAGAAGATCGCCAGCCCCGCGATGAGGATAAGCAGGGGCAGGCCCACTGTAAACACACCCAGCCCCAGCAGGGTGGCAGTGCTGCGGGAGCAGGTCACGTCCATCACATTGGTCTGGACAGCGCTTGCCTGTACGGTAACGGCGCTGTCATCCGCGCCTGCCGCATACTGCAAAAGGTCGGTGATATAATCCCGGTTGCCAAAGGCTGTGGCCTCCAGGAAGCTGTCGGTAAACACATAGGAGGAGCCGAACACAATCACATGGCGCAGGCTCTCTTTTCCGTTTACCTCCAGGGTTTTCGTGGCCATAGCCGCCACTGCCCACTGGGCGGTTTCCGGGTTCTCCGCCTCTGCCTGGGTGGTGCTTTCCGTAATGATATAGGCGCTGTTGCCTGTCTCCCACAAGGCCCGGGTGGTAATGTCCCCGTTGGAATCAAAGGCAAAGGACAGGGGCGCGCTGCTGGGAGCCAGCAAACGGTTGTAAGAATTGCCGTCCAGGGCGGTGCCTCCGGCAGGATCCACCAGCACATAGCTGGCGTTTGCCGCTGCCATGCGGCCCGCGTCGCTTTCCGCCACAACCCCCTGGTGTACCTCAATGCCCCACTCTTCTAAAAACCCGGTAAGCCGGGGCAGCTCCCTCTGGGTGGGATGGCAGGTGGCAAGCACAGCCACAGGCTCTTCCCGTTCCGGGTTGTTCAGGAAATCCTGCACCTTCTGGATCTCCTCCTGGGTATAGTCATTGCTGGGGGTGGGGATCATCAGCACCTGGGTGTCTGCCGGGATGTCCTCCGTCAGGATGTCCACCTCCTGCACAGAGAAGTTCTGGCTTTCCATCAGATCGGTAAACACCCCCAGGTTCTCGCTGTAAAGCAGTTCCCCATGGCCTGTGCAGACTGTAAGCACCGGCACCTTCTCCAGGTTCACCAGCTCTAAAGCCCCTGCCAGGGCGCTGTCGGCCTTGGTATAGGTCTGGGCGCCGCCTGTCATCTGATCTTGTTGCATATCAAAGAGATCGTACACAGAAAGAATCTTGTGGCGCTTCTCTGTCCGCACCAGCACCATGCCGTTTGCCAGGCTTTCGTCGGCATATTCTGCCATCAGCGTGGGGCTGGTGTCCGGATCTACAAACTCCACTTTGATATGGGAGTTTGCCTCCTGAAGCCTTTCGGCAAGGTTTGCCACCTGGCTGTATTGAAAGCCATAGTTGGCGTAAAGCAGATCCTTGCGGTAGGCGTCCTCCTTGCCCACCAGATAAATCTCTGTGTCCGCTGTAATGCCCTTGGCGATTTCCTGGGCCTGATCCGACAGGGAGTGCAGCTTCTGGGCGGTCAGGTCAATGTCCATGGAGGGGAAGCGCTGGGTCAGGGCCGTAACGATAATATTTACCGCCACAATGATAGCGATAAACACCACGCTTAAAAGGGTGGCCATGCCCCCCCGCTTCCAGCCATTGCCGCGAAGCTTTCTGTCCGGCTTCTTTTCCGCCAGGGCAACGTTCTCTGCCGCAGCGGCTTCCACTGGGGCGGTATTCTCTGGCTGGGCGGCTTCCGGCTGTACTTCAGCCTCCGGAGCGCCCAGCAAATCCTTGTTCTGATCTGTATTGTTCACGATGTTCCCATCTTCCTTTCTGTAGCTTAATGCCTGCCCGGCCTTATGACGCCCAGCGGCGGCTCTCCAAACGGCGGGCGGTTAAAAAGACAAACACTGCCATAACGCTGAGGAAAAACACCGCGGCAGAAATGCTGAACATGCCCTGGGTAAAGGTTTCATACCGGGTGTTAAAGGATATCCACTGGATCATGGTGCTCACTGCCGCATTCGATACGGAGGAGGCCAGCATGTCGATATACATCAGGAACACAGACACCGCGAAGGTGCCGATGGCCGCGATAATCTGGCTTACCGTCAGGCTGGAGATGAACACGCCAATGGCTATCATAGCCCCGCCGTACAGCAGGGTGCCCAGATAATTGCCCAGGATTTCCCCCCAGGCAGGGCTTGCGAAGAAGTTCATCACAGCGGCAGGCAGCAGGCCCAGGGTGGAGGCTGTGAAGAACACAAAGAAGCAGGCTAAAAACTTTCCCAGGGCAATGGCTGTCACCCCTACAGGGGCGGTGAGCAGGGCCTGGTCGGTTTTGTTTTTCTGATCGTCAGACATGCTGCGCATGGTGATGATGGGAATGACCATCATGGAAAAAGAGAACATCACCCCGTATACGGAGGAAATGTAGCTGGAGGATCCCATCATCATCACCAGATAATAATAGTATCCGTACAGCGCCAGCAGCGCCGCCACGCACACATATCCTATAAGGGAACTGAAATAGGAGCGTATCTCCCGTTTGCATATGGCTTTCACTTTCTCGCTTCCTTTCAGGAATTTCCGGGGAAAACCTGCGCCCGCCGGAAAATCAATTGTGAATAAACTGTTAATAATGGTAATTTGGGGTAAAAAACAGGGAAAAACCTGCTGTTTTGTAACCTATTTGTAATTTGCTTACATATATGTCATTTTTGGAAAGGGAGCGTCCCTTACTCTGCCGGGGTGTCCTCCTCCGGGGTTTCTTCCCCTTCCTCCAGCTCCTCTCCGGCCTCCTCCAAGGCAGGCTCTTCCGGAACCGCTTCCCCGTCCTCCGCAGCATGTGCCTCGTCAGAACTGGTCAGCCGCAGGAACAGATCCTCCAGCGTCAGGTCGGAATTTTTCAGGGCCAGCAGGGGCCAGTTTTTCCCAGCCAGGAGGTTGAAGAGATCCCGGCGCAGGTCATAATCCTGCCGGGCCTCCACGCTAATCTCAAACACACCAGGCTCTTTCTCTCCCAGGGAGACGGCCTCCTGCACATGCTCCAGCCTGCCGATTTCCGCCAGCAGCTCCTGCTCCGGGCCTTCTGCCCGCAGGATCAGACGGTGATCCTGGGAGAGATCGTGGGCCAGGGTGTCTGTGGCGCCGTCGGCCACCAGGCGGCCGTTGTTGACAACGATAATGCGCTGGCACACAGCCTGCACCTCCGGCAGGATGTGTGAACTTAAAATAACAGTGTGGTTCTGCCCCAAAGCCTTTATCAGGGTGCGGATTTCGATAATCTGCTTAGGATCCAGCCCCACAGTAGGCTCATCCAGTATCAGCACAGGGGGATTGCCGATGAGGGCTTGGGCAATGCCCACCCGCTGTTTATAGCCTTTGGAAAGGTTGCCGATAAGCCGCCCGTACACCTCCTCAATGCGCACCAGGCCGCATATTTCCCGCAGGTGCTCCTCCTTTGGCAGCTTCACCTTTTTCAGCTCATACATAAACTCCAGGTATTCCTTTACCGTCATATCCTGGTAAAGGGGGGGCTGCTCCGGCAGATAGCCAATAAGCTTTTTCACCTCGCCCGGCTCGTCCAGAATGCTTTTGCCGAACACCGTCACTTCTCCCGCTGTGGCGGAAAGATACCCTGTGATGATATTCATGGTGGTGGACTTCCCCGCGCCGTTTGGCCCCAGGAAGCCCACGATGGAGCCTTCCTCAATGGTAAAGCTTACATTGTCCAGGGCCAGGTTCCCCCCGTACCGCTTTGTGAGGTTTTTTACCTCTACCATATGTCCTGATTCCTCCTGTCTTGATATTGTCCTGCCGGCTCTAAGGCCGTGGGACTCTTCTCGCCTGCCGGCTCTTAAGACCTTGGGACTCTGTCCCAAACCCTGCAACCCTTTTTTGAAAAAAAGGGTTGATCGAAAAAACTAATTTCTGTATTTTGAGATACAGCGTTTACATAATAACGCAAACAGGGCGGGTTTGCAAGCCCCAGGCCGCGCCAGTTGTTATTTTACCCGGATAATGTGAATATTACGTGAAATCCTGGTGATTCTTTCCAGCGCGGCGCAGGGAAAGATTTGCGGCTTTCCCTTGACGGGACGGCCCCCAGCGCTTACAATATGGATATATTACCTCTGCACACAATAGTAGGAAACAGGGATACATTCCCCCGTCCATAGGGCGGGGGAATATACGATGACATTTTTCTATTATTTCTTGCAGGAATAGCAGTTAACCATGGAAAGGGGAGTTGCCTGTATGGCAGACATTCAGGCCTTTAAGGCTTTGCGGTACGACTTGGAGAAGGCGGGGAAAATTGAGGAGCTGACCTGCCCCCCCTATGATATTATCAGCGAGGAACAGCGGCAGGCCTTTTTAGGCCGCAACCCGCAAAACGTTATCCGGCTGGAGCTGCCCCGGGACAGCGAAAGCCCTGACGGGCCATATGCTTCTGCCCGGCGCACCCTGGCCCAGTGGCTGGAGGAGGGCGTTCTCCGGCAGGACATGGAGGAGGGCGTGTATATCTATGAAGAGGAGTTCCTTTCCCAGGTGGATAAGGGAGAAAGGAAGGCTTTGCGGGGGCTTATCTGCCTGGTGCGGCTGGAGGAGTTTTCCGCCGGGGTGGTGCTGCCCCACGAGGAAACCCTCAGCAAGGCAAAGCAGGACCGCTTCCAACTGATGCAGGCAACAGGCTGTAATTTCAGCCAGATTTACTCCCTCTATCAGGACGAAGGCCATACCACCCGTCAGCGCCTGGACAATCTGGCGGCGGGCACAGCCCCCCGGTATAGCTTTTCCGACGGCCTGGTGACCCACCGCCTGTGGGTGGTAAATGATCCAGTGGCTATACAGGCCTTGCAGGAGGACTTTGCCTCCCGGAAGCTGTATATTGCCGACGGGCACCACCGCTATGAGACTGCCCTCAACTATCGGAACTGGCTGCGGGAACAGGATGCCTATTGCCCGGGGGCAGACTATGTGATGATGATGTTGGTGGATATGGGGGATCCGGGGCTGGTGGTGTTCCCCACCCACAGGCTGGTGCGGGGGCTGGAGGGATTTTCCGGCCACGACCTGATGGTTTCCTGCGAAGAGCACTTCCTGGTGGAGATACAGGAGGGGCAACAGGCCGCGGAAGAGCAGCTTTCCAAAGCATATGAGGAGGGGAAGCACGCCTTTGCCTTCTATGACGGGCAGAAGTGGCTGACCATCACGCTAAAGGACGAGGCCCTGCTGGACGAAATCCTGCCCCATTTGAGCACCGCCTCCCGCCGGCTGGACGTGACCATCCTCCACACCCTGGTGCTGGAGCGGCTTTTGGGCATTGACAAGGAGAACATGGCGAACCAGCAGAACCTTACCTATACCCGGTCTGCCGGGGAAGCTGTGGCTTCTGTGGACGCTGGGGAGAGCAACTGCTGCTTCCTGCTGAATCCTACCCGGGTGGAGGAAATCGGACAGGTGGCGGCAAAGGGGGAGAAGATGCCCCAGAAGTCTACCTATTTCTACCCCAAGCTGATTACCGGGCTGGTGATGAACAAGTTTGCGTAAATGCCTCCGGCGGCCTAAGAAACTTTTTACAAAAAGTTTCTTAGGAATCTTCAAAAAATTTTATGTTACAGATACGGGAGAAAGCCTATGAAGCTGTATGAAAAGACGCTATCGGAAAAGGAAATGTTCCGGGGGCGGATTATCCGCGTCCATGTGGACGATGTGGAGCTGGAAAACGGCCAGCCTGCCCTGCGGGAGGTGGTGGATCACCCCGGCGGGGTGAGCGTGTGCATTCTGACTGAGCAAAACGAGGTGATTTTTGTCCGGCAGTTCCGCTATCCCTATAAGCAAGTGCTGCTGGAACTGCCTGCCGGGAAGCTGGAGCCGGGAGAGGATCCCTTTGAGGCTGTGAAGCGGGAGCAGCGGGAGGAAACTGGCACTGCCAGCGAAAACTATATCTCTTTGGGGCAGGTGTATCCCACCCCGGGCTACTGCGGGGAGATTATTCGCCTGTGGGCCTGCCGCACCCAGGGGGATGCGGAGGAACTTTCTTTGGATGAGGACGAATTCCTTTGCACAGAGCGGGTACCCCTGGAAAAGGCGGTGGAGATGGTGTGCAGGAATGAGATCCCTGACGCGAAAACCCAAATTGGCATTTTGAAAACAGCCCGGCTGGTAGAGCAGGGGCTTTTGTAGGAGGCATTTATGAAGAATAGACTGATGCGAACCTTTTTCGCGGCCTGGGGGCTTTGCCTGCTTTTAGCTGCCTGCCAGGGGACAGAGCAGCCGCCCGCATCCTCTGCCCCCGCTGTTGTGCCGTCTTCGTCGGAGGCCTCCCTGCCGCAAACGCCTGCAGAGCCTGCGCCGGATGTTACCTCCGCGCCCTCTTCCTGGCCTGGTTCCGTTTCCTCCCTGCCGTCAAACTTTGACGAGGTGTGGGCGGAGAATCCCATTGAAGCGGCGCTCCAGGAGGAGTTGGATTCAGCGAACAACTTTGATGACATTACCTGGGCCTATATCCATGCCACAGAAAGATGGGCGCGGCTGATTCCCATTGCCTTTGAGGACTGCCTCAGCCTGCTTTCCCCGGAGGATCAGGAGGCGTTCCAGGCAGATCAGGAAAAATGGAAAGCGGATTTGGATGAGAAGCTGCAATATCTGGAAGACAACCTGGATAAAATGGTTGAGGGAAATGAGGCTGCCGCACGGGAGGCCTGTGAGCTGTATGAAGAGCGGGCCTACAGCCTGTGCAAGCGGAAATTCTGCGCCGACGGGGTGATGCCCTCCTTTGAGGAGGCTATGGAAGAGCCAGAGGCGGCGGGGTGAAAAGAGGAACATGTGTGCGGTTACTATAAGCACCATGGAGGCATGGGTGTATATGGCCCTAGAGTCTGTTTTAAAAACAGACTCTAGGGATCTTCAAAAACTCTCATGTAAATAAGGCGGCAGGGAACCGGGCGGTGTGCGCCATAGTTCCCTGCCGCTTTATTCATATAGAAGGTTTTGGGGATTCTTAAGGGGTGTTTTCCTTAAAAACACCCCTTAAGCCGCCGGAGGCAAAAGGCCTACTTCAAATTGAAGCGTTTGGTCTGCTCCCGGAGGATATTTACCTGCTGGAACAGCTCGGCGCTGACGGCGGCAGACTCCTCGCTGGAGGCGGAGTTGTTCTGCACAACCTGGGAAATCTGGCTGATACCCTCTGTGACCTGGGCAATGGACTCGGCCTCGCCCTGCACTGCTTCGGCTATCACGCTGATGGAACTGTTGGAATCCCGCACCAGTTCCAGGGTGGTCTGCAGGGTTTGGGACACTTCTTCCACAATCTGGCTGCCCCGCTGGGCGGCCTTGATGGAATTTTCGATAAGCTCCCGGGTGGCCTTTGCGGCTTGATCCGACTGGCCTGCCAGAGTGCGCACCTCGCTGGACACCACCGCAAAGCCCTTGCCCGCGGATCCGGCCCGGGCAGCCTCCACAGCGGCGTTCAGGGCCAGGATATTGGTCTGGAAGGCGATATTCTCAATGGTGGAGATAATCTTGCCGATTTCCTGGGAAGCGGTGGTGATATCCTGCATAGCCGCCACCATCTGGCGGATCTGCTCGCTGCTCACGTTTACCTGCTCGCCAGTCTTGCGGGCATTTTCCATAGCAGTGGAGGCTGCTTCCACGTTCTGGGCCGCGCCCTTGGAGAGTTCGTCCAGGGTGGCGTAAAGCTCCTGCACAGCGCTTGCCTGCTCTGTGGCGCCCTGGGCCAGGGCCTGCGCCCCGCTGGAAAGATGCTCTGCGTTCTGGGAAACCTTGCCTTCAGCATTGTTAATATTGGACATGGCGCTGGAAAGCTTGGTGGTGAAGCTCTCGATAGAGTTTTCAATGGTGCTGAAATCACCCATATAGGGCATAGCTGTGCCCACGTTGAAGTTGCCGTCGGACAGTTCCCCCATAATGCGGTTAATATCCTCTACATACTCCTGTATGCGAGTCATGGATTTTTCCAGGGTGTCCGCCATAACGCCCAGCTCGTTTTGGGATTTATATTCCAGGTTGATATCCAAATGACCTTCCTGCAGGGGCCTGGTCTTTTCGCTGATTTTCAGGATGGGCTTTACTACATGCTTGAACACATACAGCACCAAGCTGATAAGGCAAGCCAAGGCCAGCGCTACGCAGACGCAGGAAAGCACAAACAGCATCAGGATGGCATGCTTTACATCTTCCAGGGTTTCCGCGTCTATTTCAGTGGTGCGCTCCACTATCTGATCCAAATACCCCACCAGGCTGGTAAGGTTGCTCTGGATAGTTTCCTGATAATAGCCCTGGGCTTCTTCCGGGTTTTTAGCCAGCATATCCAGCACCACGCTGGCGGAGGCATGCAGTTCCTTATGCAAAGGCTCTATCTTTTTATGTAATTCCAGGATGGTGGGATCGTCCGTTCCCAGATCCCCATACAGCCACTGGCCCAGCACACAGGTGGTGGGATCCATGCTGCCCGTAAACTCTGTGCCCGCATACAGGGCGTTGCTCAGGTTTGCAGACCATTTGTAATGGGCCACCTCGGCTTTCTGCACCTGGTTCATTAGATCATTTGCCTGTATGCTCCCCTGCTGGGCATCCTGTATGCCCGCCAGGTTGACTACAATGACCACGCTAAACAGCAGCACTGCCAGCAATGTGGCAGACGCCTGCAAAATAACAGTCCTCTTAATGCTCTTTCCCATGTGCTTCCTTCCTCTCTTGGATAATGCCTGCGCCGCCCTGAAGGCAGGAGGCGCTTGTAGAAACCATGCCGGCTGGGCGCGGTACAAATTTCCCGCGGCTCCTATGGGTACGGCTTCTTAAAACAGCTTTCTGGCTGTCCAAAAAACTGTTTGCACATTACACAATATATGTTCGGGCAATACTGCCTCATTCTCCCGCAGCATACCGGGCCGGAAATTTTCCGGGCAGGGCTTGCCGCTGCCTGAGGCAACAGTCCATAAATTGTGCGCTGTTGTCTTTAGTATAGCATAAATCTGGCGGGTTTTTCAACACCTTTCTCCACGTTCGTGGAAAAAAAGCTTATTTTGCATATGGAAGGGAAAAATCCTGTTTCTTCCCCTATATCTGGTGATTTGCGGGAAAGCATTGCCAGGCAAAAGACCTTTTCTGCCTTGCAAACGAGGGCTTTTCCGCCGCTTTCGCATAGAAGAACAGCGCCCGCTGAAAAGCAGCAGCTTTCTCAGCGGGCGCCAGGCTCGTTTATGGCGTATTTTTAATCGGAAAAGGCTCTTTGCCGGAATTCCTTATTCTTCCTGCTGCCCGGCCTCTTCGGCGCCTTCCTCGGCGCTGCCGTCATCCTCGACTTCGGCTGTCGCTTCCCCCTCCTCGTGGGGGGCGCGGGCCAGGGTTGCCACCCGGCTGCCTTCCTGGAGCTTCATCACCCGCACACCTTTGCTGGGCCGGGCGCACACCCGGATGGAGGAGGCCATAATGCGGATAATCACCCCATCCTCGGAGATGAGGATAACATCGTCCTCCAGGTCTACCACCCGGATGGAGGCAACGTCCCCAAAGCGGTCTACATGGTAATTGAGGAGGCCCTTGCCGCCGCGCTTCTGGATGCGGTAGTTATCAGGGCTGGAGAGCCTGCCAAAGCCTGTCTCCGTTACGGTGAGCACATAAGCGCCCTCCCGCAGCACAGCCATACCCACAATGCAGTCCCCTTCCTTAAGCTGCATCACCCGCACGCCCCGGGCCAGGCGGCTGAGCTCCCGCACGTCTGTTTCCGCAAAGCGCAGGGCCATGCCCTTCTTTGTGGCCACCAGCAACTGGTCGCTGCCGCTTGTCACCCGCACCCAGCTTAGGGAATCCCCTTCATCCAGGTCGATGGCGATAAGCCCGGCCTTACGGGCGGTGTCATAGGCAGAGAGCTTTGTGCGCTTGACAACGCCGCACTTGGTGACCATCACCAGGTACTTGTCCTCGTCAAAGCTTTCCACCCGTATCATGGAGGTGATTTTTTCATCTCCCTGCAGGGGCAGCAGGTTTTTAATATTCATGCCCCGGCTTACCCGGGAGCCTTCGGGGATCTCATAGCATTTCAGCCTGTATACCCGGCCCAGGCTGGAGAAGAACAGCACATAGTCATGGCTGCCGGTGACGAACAGCTCTGTGGCCACGTCCTCATCCCGGCGGTTCATGCCGGCAACACCCCGGCCCCCCCGCTTCTGGGTGCGGTAGGTATCCATTTTCTGGCGCTTCACATAGCCATAATTGGTCATGGTGAGGACGCATTCCTCTACAGGGATTAAATCCTCAATGTCCACTTCCCCGCTGATGGCGGCGATTTCTGTACGGCGCTCGTCAGCGAAGCGCTTTTTCATGCTTTGGGCCTCGTCCTTGACAATGGCAAGGCGGCGGGCCTCGCTTTGGAGGATCTCTAAAAAGTCCGCGATTTTCTCCTTCAAAGCCTTCAGCTCTTCCTCAATTTTCTCCCGCTCCAGGCCGGTGAGCCTGCCTAAGGGCATCTGCACAATGGCCTGTGTTTGGGGATCGTCTAAATCGAACCGCTCCATCAGGGCGGCCTTGCCCTCGGGGATGGATTTGGAATGGCGCAGGATGCTGACTACCTCGTCGATAAAGTCCAGGGCTACCATCAGGCCCTCCAGGATGTGTGCCCTGTCCTGGGCTTTTTTCAGGTCATACCGGGTGCGCCGGGTGATAACCTCCATCTGGAAGGAGATGTATTCCTCCAGGATTTTCCGCAGGTTCAAAACCTCCGGCCTGCCGTTTACAATGGCAAGCATAATCACGCCAAAGGTGATCTGGAGCTGGGTGAGGGTATACAGATGGTTTAAGACAATCTGGGGGGCGGCATCCCGCTTTACGTCGATGACAATGTGCATGCCGTTGCGGTCGGAATGGTCGTCCACATTGGAAATGCCGTCGATGCGCTTTTCCTTTACCAAGTCCGCAATGCTTTCAATGAGCCGGGCCTTGTTCACCTGATAGGGCAGCTCTGTGACAATGATTTTCGAGCGCCCGGTCTTTTCGTTTTCCTCAATTTCCGCCCTGGCCCGCACAGCGATTTTGCCCCGGCCTGTGGCATAAGCCGCCCGGATGCCGGAGCGCCCCATGACAATGCCTCCTGTGGGGAAATCCGGCCCTTTGATGTGCTCCATCAAATCCTCCAAGGTGGCCTCGGGGTTGTCGATGAGGCAGCATACCCCGTCTATCACCTCGCCCATGTTGTGAGGCGGGATGTTGGTGGCCATGCCCACCGCAATGCCGGTGGAACCGTTTACCAGGATATTGGGGAAATGGCTGGGCAGCACAGCCGGCTCTTTCAGGCGGTCGTCATAGTTGGGATTAAAGTCTACGGTATCTTTGTCGATATCGTCCAGCATGGCAACGGAAAGCTTGTTCATCTTGGCTTCCGTATAACGGTAGGCCGCAGGGGGGTCGCCGTCTACGGAACCGAAGTTGCCATGGCCGTCCACCAGCATATACCGCATGGAGAAATCCTGGGCCAGGCGCACCATGGCATCGTATACGGAAGCGTCGCCATGGGGGTGATACCGCCCCAGCACAGCGCCTACGGTGTCGGCGCACTTGCGGTAGGGCTTTTCGGGCCACAGGGTATTTTCAAACATAGTGTAGAGGATGCGCCTGTGTACGGGCTTTAAGCCGTCCCGCACGTCGGGCAGGGCGCGCTGTACAATGACGGACATGGAATAATCCAAAAAGGACTGCTCCATCTCTTTTGTCAGGTTGACAGGTATAATCCGCCCGCTTTCCTGCTCCTGTTCCGGGGACATGGGGTTGTTTTCCTGATCCATTTATTCCTTCCTCTCCTGGTTGAGGCTCTGCCTCAAACTCCGCCAGGGAAACTTTTTGAAAAAAGCTTTCCCTGGACTCTTCAAAAACTTTTCTGCCCGCTCCCTCCAACATTGTGCTATCAGGAGCAGCGCAGGGGGCGCGGTGGCGCCGTAAGCGCGTTACTAAAGTAACGCGGCGGAAAATTTATACAAAACAGCGAGCGCGTGAGCGTCCCCGCGTCTTGGATGCAGAAACGCATTGCTCAGCAAAGCGTTTCGTTACGCTGCTATACATCCCAGTTGGCTTTTTGGGCGTTTTCGATGATGAAATCCCGGCGCGGCTCTACCTTGTCGCCCATGAGGATGGTGAAGATTTCATCTGCCTGGGCGGCATCCTCCACCTCTACCCGGCGCATGGTGCGGTTTGCAGGATCCATAGTGGTTTCCCAAAGCTGGTCGGAGTCCATTTCGCCCAGGCCCTTGTAACGCTGGATCTCGTAATTGCCCCCCAGCTCCTCCATGATCTGATCCCGCTGGGGATCGGAGAAGGCATAATAATGCCGCTTGCCCTTGGTGATGCGGAACAGGGGGGGCTGTGCCAGGTACACATGGCCCTGCTCCACTAAGGGGCGCATGAAGCGGAAGAAGAAGGTGAGCAGCAGGGTGCGGATGTGGGAGCCGTCCACGTCGGCATCGGCCATGATGATGATTTTCCCATACCGCAGTTTTGCAAGGTCAAAGTCTTCCCCAATGCCTGTGCCCAGGGCTGTAACCACTGGCATCAGCTTTTCGTTGCCATACACCTTGTCCAGGCGGGCCTTTTCCACGTTGAGCATTTTTCCCCACAGGGGCAGGATGGCCTGGAACTTCCTGTCCCGTCCGCCCTTGGCGGAGCCTCCTGCGGAGTCGCCCTCCACGATATAGATTTCTGTTTCCTCCGGGTTGCGGGACTGGCAGTCCGCAAGCTTGCCGGGAAGGGAGTTGTTTTCCAGTGCTGTTTTGCGCCGGGCTAAGTCCCGGGCCTTGCGGGCCGCTTCCCTGGCCCGGGAGGCTGTGAGGGCCTTATCAAAAATGGCCCGGGCTGTGGCGGGGTTTTCCTCCATATAGGTCATCATTTTTTCATAGACCATGGAGCTGACCAGCCCGCTGATTTCCGTGTTGCCCAGCTTGCCCTTTGTCTGGCCCTCAAACTGGGCCTCCTTCAGCTTCACGCTGATAACGCAGGTGAGGCCCTCCCGCACGTCTTCGCCGGAAAGGTTCTTGTCCGCCTCTTTGAGGATGTTGTATTTCCTGGCGTAATCGTTCATCACCCGGGTGAAAGCCCGCTTGAAGCCATCCTCGTGGGTGCCGCCGTCGGTGGTGCGGATATTATTGGCAAAGGAAAGGATGAACTCGTTGAAGCTGTCTGTATACTGCATGGCGATTTCCGCTGTGGAATTATTGTCCTGGGCCACAGCGCTGAAACGGATGACATCCGGATGGATGGTTTCCACAGCCTTTTTCTTATTGAGGTATTCCACAAAAGAGCTGATGCCCCCCTCATAGAAATAGCTGTGTACCAGGGGATATTCCAGGGACTGCTCTTCCGGAATGCGCTCCTCTGGATTGCGCTCGTCCCGCAGTTCAATATTGATGCCGGCGTTCAGGAAAGCCTGTTCCCGCAGGCGGGTCTGGAGGGTGTCGTAGCTGTAGGTGGTGGTTTCCTTGAAAATTTCCGGGTCGGCCTGGAAGCAGACAATGGAGCCGCTTTTGCGCCCCTCCGGCGCAGGGCCTTTGTTGATAAGCTCTGTAACAGCCGCGCCCCGCTCGAACCGCTGGTAATACACATTGCCCTCATGGACAACCTCTACCTCCAGCCACTGAGACAAGGCGTTTACCACAGAAGCGCCCACTCCATGAAGGCCGCCGGAAACCTTATAGCTGCCTCCGCCAAACTTGCCGCCTGCGTGAAGGATGGTGAACACCACAGTGACGGCGGGCAGGCCCGTTTTATGCTGCACGCCTACCGGGATGCCCCGGCCGTTGTCGGAAACATAGATGACGTTTCCCGGCAGGATGCGCACCACGATTTTGTCGCAAAAGCCTGCCAGGGCCTCGTCTATGGCGTTGTCTACAATTTCATACACCAGATGGTGCAGGCCCCTGGGACCGGTGGAGCCGATATACATGCCCGGCCGCTTGCGCACAGCCTCCAGGCCTTCCAGCACCTGTATCTGGTCGCCGTCATAGGCTTTATCGGTTTTCGTCATGTCCGTCATTTCATTGATATCCAAAAGAGGCCCTCCCAATCTCAAACACTTGCGCCAGTTCCTTTTCCTCCCAGGGCTTGTATAGATTCCTGTGAAAAATGCGGGGAAAGGAACAATACCGGGCACAAAAGGCTGCTGTTTCATCTCTTTTTGTGCGAACCCTGTATCGCATGGTGATTTACATATATATTAGTATAGCAGGTTTTCACCTGTTTGTAAACAAATGTTGGCAAAAAAATGCCCCTGCAGGCCGCAAATTTCCCCTGTATGGGGCTTTTTCCGGGATGGCAGAGGTAAATCACATAAAAAAGCCCGGCCCCGGCAAAAGGCCGGAGCAGGCCTTCTTTTCGATACATTGTAAACGCAGCCCCAAAGCAGGCGGCAAAACCTCCGCTGCAGGGGAAAGAGAATTAGCCGTCTTTGCGCTTTATCTCCTGGAGGCGGCGCTGGACATAGGCAGGATCGTCATACTTGGCGAAAAAGTCGTCGGCAGCCCTGGGCGGCTCCTGGCCTAAGGCAGACTGCACGCTTTGCCGGGAGGGCTGGAGGGGCTGGGCTATAGGGGCTGCCTGCCGGGCCGGGCGGCTGACCGGCACAGGAGGCCGGATGGCGGCGGTGGCCTGGGGGCGGGGCGGCACTGCCTGGGGACGCGCAGGGCGCTGGGGGGCAGTACCCTCTAACCGGCGGGAAAGGGGCTGCTGGGTTTCCGGCACAGGGGCGGGCCTTTGCCTGCTTTCAGGACGGGGGCGGGGGGAAGGCTGTACAGGAGGCGGGGCGGGCTGCACCTGCTGGGGAGGATAATCTGCCCCGTCATAATATGCCCGGCCTGTTTGGGGCAGCACGCCCGTACTGGCGGCTGGCTCTTTGGATCTGCCCCGCTTTTTCTTCTCCAGCTCTTCCCGGGAAACCTTTTTAATTACCGGCTTTGCCAGGTATACAAAGAAAACGCTGAACAGGAAGAAAAGGGCAAAGGGGATGAACACTTGCAGGGCTGTATCCAGGGTGATATCATTCAGCACGAATTTGTGGAAAAAATAAACCGCGCCTCCGGCAAAAAGGGCCAGCAGGGCCACCACGTAAATCAGGGGGGACAGATAGATATTGGAGATACCGCCGCAGCGGGGGCACTGGTATTCTCCCTGGCGCTTCAAGGACCATGTCCTGATAAGGTTCACCCGCTTCTTGCAATAAGGGCAGGTGGGCACACCGAAATACTGCATAGACCCGACTTCCTTTCTCCCGGCAGGACTTCCTCCCGCCATTTTTGTGCAAAACCAGCTTATACTGCCTTTATTATACCAAAAGCGCGAAGCGCGTTGGTATTGCGCCATCAACTGTTGGCGCGAAGCGGCAAACTGGTTGTGGCAATTTAGAATCAAGTATAGTAGCCGCTTTGCGGCTACTATACCAAAAGCGCGAAGCGCGTTGGTATTGTGCCATCAACCGTTGGCGCGAAGCGGCAAACTGGTTGTGGCAATTTTAAATCAAGTATAATAGCCGCTCTGCGGCTATTATACCAAATCTCCCCTGTGCCGTCAAATGTTCCGTGGCCTTTGGGTTCCTTACAATTTTAAAATATGCAAGATATAGTATAGTCAGTATTCTTGCCCACAGGAATGGCGGCTATGCGGGAAAGCATTTGCAAAAAGGCAGGGGCTATGTGCTCTGGGCGGCGCTTCGTTTTTTCTCGATATTCCGCTTGACAAAGAAGAAGCAGATGAAGTCGAAGAGGGCGGCAAGGCCCCAGGTGACGGGGTAGGAGACATAGAGGTTCTGGAGGGTGGGGGCAGCGGCAAAGACTGTGAAAATCCACACCACCCGGAAGCCGCACACAAAGGAGATGGTGATAACCATGGGAATGAGGGAAGCGCCCAGGCCCCGGAGCACGCCTACCATAGTCCCCATCAGGCCGCCGATAAACTGGAACATGCAGGTGATGCGCAGGCGGATAAGGCCGTATTCGATTACGGCGGGATCGGAGGAATAGACACCCAGAAGCTGTGGGCCGAACAGGTTCGCCGTAAGCCCTAAGACAAGGCCTGTGGCAGAGGCCATCAGCAGGCACAAAACCAGCACCCGGTTTACGCGCTTAGGCTTATTCGCCCCCAGGTTCTGGCCTGTGAAAGACAGGGCTGCCTGGGAGAAGGAATCCATGCCCATGCTGACAAAGCCTTCGATATTGGCCCCGGCGGTGTTCCCTGCCATGGCAACGGCCCCGAAGGAGTTGATGGAGGACTGGATGAGCACGTTGGAGATGGAGAAGGAGGCCCCTTGTATGCCGGCGGGCAGGCCGATTTTCATCATCTTCCAGAGCTTGTCTTTATAAATGCGCATTTCTTTTGGGAAGAGCTTGTAGTCCCCGTCTACCTTTACAAGGCACCAGAACACCAGCCCGGCAGACACAGCCTGGGAAATGGAGGTGGCTGCCGCCACACCTGCCACCCCCATGTGCAGGACGATGACAAAAAACAGGTTCAGCAACACATTGACCACCCCAGCCAGCATCAGGAAGTACAGGGGGCGCTGGGTATCCCCTACAGCCCGGAGGATGGCCGCGCCGAAGTTATAGAGCATTAAGACAGGCATACCTACGAAATAGATCCGCATGTAAAGCACAGCCTGATCCAGCACGTCTGCCGGAGTCTCCATCATTTCCAGCATGGGGCGGGCCAAGGCAATGCCTACGGCAATCAGCCCCACGCCGAACAGCAGGCTGGAGAAGATGGCTGTATGTACTGTTTCGTGGAGGCCTTTTTTGTCCCCTGCCCCGTAATACTGGGAGACAAGCACGTTTGCCCCTACAGAAATGCCCATAAACAGGGTGACAATCAGGTTGATTAAAGCGCCGGTGGATCCCACTGCCGCCAGGGCCTGGCTGCCCGCAAAGCGCCCCACCACCACAATGTCCGCAGCGTTGAACAGAAGCTGCAAAATGCCGGAGGCGGCAAGGGGCAGGGAAAAGCGGATGAGCTTTCCCAGGATGGGGCCGTTTGTCATGTCGATTTCATAGGAACGCCGGCGATGCCCAGGCATCAGGTTCAGTCGCATGGTTACAGTTCCACTCCCTTGAATTTTTGAAATGCCTTCATGGAGACAGAAATAGATTCCAGCTCGTCAAGCTGGGTGGCATCCTGCTCTAAAATAATATAGTCCAGGTTTGGGCAGGAGCGGGCCGCGCTGATATAATCCTGAATGGGCAGGACGCCTGTGCCGATTTCCGTAAAGCTCAGGGGGTTTTTGGTGCGCTGGAAAACCTCCCCGTCTATCTCTTTATCCCGGCTCACCAGGCCGTCATACATGCATAGAGGCTCCCCGGCATTTTTGGGGAAATCCTTCTGGTGCAGGAGGATGAGGCGGTCGTTATATTTGCGCATGAAGGAGACGGGATCCTGCCCGCCCCTGGCAATCCAGTAGGTATCCATTTCCGCGTAGACCAGGCCGGGATCTGTGTTCTCCATGATAATATCGTACACCAGCTTATCCCCAAAGCGCTGGAACTCCTGATAATGGTTATGGTAATAATACCGCATACCCCGCTCCTGGCACAGCTCGCCAATGCGGTTAAAGGTTTCGCAGCGGCGCTTCAGGTAGTCCATATCCCCATAGGGGAAAAACTCTATATCACAGCCGATTTGGGTGCTGCCAAGCTCTGCATGATAATCCAGCACTTCCTGGAGGTACTCCTCCCGCAGGGGATTTACATGGCAGCCCACAATCTGCAGACCCAGCTCGTCCAGGGAACGTTTCAGCTCCCGGGCCGTTACCCCAAAGCCCACACCGGGATCCCGCATAGCGTTATGGTTGGCGGCCTCAATGTAGCGGTAGCCTGTTTCCGCCACCTGGCGCAGCACCTCATAGGGCTTTTGGGCGATAGCATTTTTCACGGAATAAAGCTGAATACCAACTTTTAAAGACACTTTTTGACTCCTCCTTTATGTTTTTATCCTTTTCATCCCTTATCCTCAAAAAACCGGCCTAGTATCCCAGATCCTCCCCTACCAGCACGACATGGATCCGCTCTGTTTTCTGCCAGCCCGTCACCACATAATGGCAGCACATGCGGGTTTCGGCGGCGCAGCCCTCTGCCATCTCCCCCTTGCAGCCCACGCAGGTTCCCAACTGCTGGCAGGGGGTGCCCATGTTCTGGCGCAGGGCGTTGGGAGGGGCGGCGGTGGTTTTCACCCGCATAATGGCTTCGTCCACATTGCGGACAATCTTGTTGACACCTGCCACCACAATCACCTTTTTAGGGCCGTATATCATGGCGGCAACCCGGTTGCCCCGACCGTCCACATTGTAAAGCTGGCCCTCCTCGGTGATGGCGTTGGCGCTGGTAAGGAACACATCGGCGCTGAAGGTTTTCTGGTAAACCTCCTCCGGGTTCATGGCTTCCCGGTCTAAAAACGTATATTTGCCGCTGAGCATTAAATCCCGGATGCCTGTTTCCCGCAGGGTTACGGTGCCGCCGCAGGAGATTACGTTTCCAGGCTCCATCATGCTTTCCACCAGCTTTACCGCATCCTCCTTTGTGGGGGCGTAAAAGGCGGGGATCCTGTTTTTTGCCAAAGCCTGCATAGTACGCTGGATTTTCATCTGCACCATGGCCTGCTTGTTTTTATCCATATCCAGTTCTCCCTTTCATTCCTGAATGGCTGCATATACAGCTATGTTCTATTTTATTCCTATTTTCCCGGGAAATCAAGGCTTTACAAGGTTTATGCCGGGAATTGCTTATATCAATTTTGTTACCTTTCCCCTTTTAGACGCAAAAAGCGGACCTGCTTTTCCGCAGGCCCGCTCAGGCAGCGCTTTTGGCTGTGCATATAAATTTTAATTGGCTTTAAACCCGGCAAAATCCAGGAACAACTGCTCTACCCGTTCCCTCTGGGCTGTGTTTTCTTCCTTTTTGCTGGTGTCTGTATAAATCATCAGGTATTTGCCATTGAGCACAGCAGGCACCTCATTGTCCAGCACTGTGATTACACCCTTTTCCTGGACGCTGTCCAGGCAGGCCTTTCCCTTTTCATCCAGGTTGTCGGGATCGAATTCATAGAACTCCACCTGCACAGTGCTGCCGTTATAGGTGAACCTATACCGCACGCCGGCGATGGCCCCGATCTCCTTATAGGACATCTCCACCGGATCCCCGGCAAAGGCCAGCCCCTCTGCCATATATTCGCACAAGCCTTCCAGGGTGTCCGGCCTGCCGATTTTGCTCATCTGGATCTGCCCGTCCTCAGGAAGCTCCAGCTTGGGCAGGCTTTGACCTGTCCCGCCGCAGGCTGTAAGGCCCAGCAAAACCGCCATGGAAAGCAGAAGCCCGAAAATCTTTTTACACATTGCACACGTCCCCTTCCAAATTTTCCTGTATGATAACGGAAAAAGAAAACCCGGTACCCGCTTGTACAGGCCCGGTGTTTGTCTTTTTGTTTGGTGACCCGGACGAGAATCGAACTCGTGTTACCGCCGTGAAAGGGCGGTGTCTTAACCGCTTGACCACCGGGCCATATGGTAGCGGCAAATGGACTTGAACCATCGACACTTCGGGTATGAACCGAATGCTCTAGCCAGCTGAGCTATGCCGCCACATATGCGCCTTAACTTTTATAAGTCTAAGGCGCTATTTATTATAATACAAGATTCGATGCTTGTCAAGAGGTTTTTGCGTTTATTTGGCAAAATTTCTGAGGCAGGGGAGGTTTCGCAGCCTGCGGGCTGCGCCCAAAGGGCTTTGCCCTTTGGAATCCCACAAACCCTTTTGAAAAGGCGTTTGAACGGAAAACTAATTTTAGGGGCTTGTTTTACGGATTGAAGGAATAGTTGGGGGCTTCCTTTGTAATCTGGATATCGTGGGGATGGCTTTCTTTCAGGCCCGCCCCGGTGATGCGCACAAACTGTGCCTTGTCGTGGAGCTCCTGGATATTGGCGCAGCCTGTGTAGCCCATGCCGGAGCGCAGGCCCCCCAGAAGCTGGAACACGGTATCTGCCAGCGGCCCCTTGTAGGGCACCCGGCCTTCCACGCCTTCAGGCACAAACTTCTTCTGTTCGCCCTGGAAGTACCGGTCGCTGCTGCCTTTGCCCATAGCCCCCAGGCTGCCCATACCGCGGTACACCTTAAACTGCCTGCCCTGATACAGCTCATACTCGCCAGGGGCTTCTTTGCAGCCAGCCACCATGGATCCCAGCATAACCGCCGCGGCTCCTGCTGCCAGGGCCTTCACCAGATCGCCGCTGTACTTGATGCCGCCGTCCGCAATGACCGGAATGCCATGCCTGCTGGCTTCCATTGCCGCGTCATATACGGCGGTAACCTGGGGCACGCCAATGCCTGCCACCACCCGGGTGGTACAGATGGATCCGGGGCCAATGCCTACCTTCACGCAGTCCGCGCCGGCGTCGATAAGGGCTTTGGCGCCCTCTGCCGTTGCGATGTTTCCTGCCACCACCTGCAAATTTGGATACGCTTTTTTCACCTTGCTTACAGCCTGGATAACCCCGCTGTTGTGCCCATGGGCGGAATCCAGCACCACCAGATCCACCTGGGCTTCTATCAGGGCTGCCACCCTGTCCAGCACGTCGGCTGTGGCTCCAATGGCCGCGCCGCACAGCAGCCTGCCGCTTGCGTCCCTGGCGGAATTGGGATACCGCACAGCCTTTTCAATGTCTTTAATGGTGATAAGGCCCTTCAGGCGCATGTTCTCGTCCACCAGGGGCAGCTTTTCAATGCGGTGCTCCCGGAGGATTTCCTGGGCCTGCTTTAAGGTGGTGCCCACCGGGGCGGTGACCAGCTTGCCCTTTGTCATCACATTCTTTACGGGCTGGTCAAAGTCGCTGTCCTCCATAAAGCGCATGTCCCGGTTGGTGATAATACCCACAAGCTTGCCGTCCTCGCAGATGGGCACGCCGGAAATGCGGAAGTTCCCCATAATCTCGTCGGCTTCCCGCACCAGGTTGTCGGGAGAGAGGAAGAAGGGGTTTGCGATTACACCGTTTTCCGAGCGCTTCACCCTGTCCACCTGGTCGGCCTGCCGGTCAATGGGCATGTTCTTGTGGATGATGCCCACGCCGCCCTCCCGGGCGATGGCAATGGCCATATCCGACTCCGTCACTGTGTCCATCGCCGCCGTCAGGATGGGGGCGTTGAGCTTGATTGTGCGGGTCAGTTGTGTGGAGAAATCCACCTCGCTGGGCAATACATGGGATTCTGCCGGGATAAGCAGAACATCGTCAAAGGTCAGGCCCTCTTTTGTGAACTTTTCCTGATACTCCATGTTCAGCATTTGCACACCTCTCTCTTTCTCATGAATTTCCTGGTTTTTTTCTTCCTCTCGGGCTTGTATTTAATTTATGATTATAGCATTTGCCCCTCTGCTTTGCAAGCTGTATTTTCTTTTTCCCCTGCCAAAAAATTCTGCCCTTTTTTCCGCTTTATTGGGGTTTTTCACCCGCCTGAAAAATACTTTCCCTTTTCCCCTATTATTTTTCAAAAACCCATTGACAGAACACGCGCTTTGCTATAATCTGTGCAAAGACTGAGGTGTATTATTTTATTTTTTACAGGACTAAAAGGAGGTCTATTCCTCATGAACCGTATCTTTTCCCGTCTTGGCCCCGCTGCCCGCCACTCTGTCATCCTGCTGGGGGTAACCGGGCTTTTCTGGTTTGCCTGGGCCTTTGGCTGTTATCAGAGCGTTTACCTGCAGAGCGTGGGTTTCTCCGCGTCGAATTTAGGCGTGCTCAATGCCATCTCCTCTGCGGTCACCATTGCTTCCGTATCCTTCTGGGGCATGGTAAGCGATAAGTTTGGTTCTATCCGCAAGGTTCTTATCCTTGTCCTGGGGGTAGGCTCCACCCTGTATGCCCTGGTGCCCCTTATTCCTACAGGCCTGCCCTATTCCCCCCTGCTTTTTACCTGCTTCATTCCTGCCCTGAACTTTTTCCGCGGCTCTGTTGCCACCTTTGATGAAAACCTGCTGGTGCGAAACTGCAATGAGCTGCGCCTGAATTTCGGCGTGCTGCGGGGGCTTGGCTCTTTGCTGTTCACAGTGGGAAGCATATGGATTGCCGCTGTCCTGCCTAAGGTTGGGGTGCCTAACACCTTTTGGATAAGCGGGCTTTTGATGATACCGGCTATTATTTGCGTGATTCTTGCCCGGGAGCCAAATTCCAGGCCCCGCCGGGGCAAAGCCGGGAAATCGGAAAAGGGCGGCATGAACCTGGGGGAACTCTTTAAGAACAAGGCTTATGTCTCTTTTCTTTTCTTTGCGCTTATCTTTTACATAGCTGCAAGCTGTGAAGGAAATTTCATCCCCTATTTTATGGGCGAAATTCATGTTTCCACTGAGCAGTATGGCATTATCCTGGCGCTCCGGGCTTTTATGGAGATCCCCTTCCTCTTATTTATGGTGCGCCTGCGCCAGCGGTTCCCACTGCGGGTGCTGGTGCTGGGGGCGCCGGTGCTGATGGCTTTGGAATGTTTGGGCTTTGGCACCTTTGCAGGTTCCCTGCCAGGGATGCTGCTGTGCTGCACTTTCTTCGGGCTGGGCAACGGCCTGTTTATCGGCTCCTCTTTAAACTATGTGTATGAGCTGGCCCCGGATCACCTGAAAGCCAGCGCCCAGGCTTTTTTCGCCTCTGTCTCCTCTGTGGCCGGTATTTTGGGGAATCTTCTGGGCGGCGTGGTGTTTGACGCTATTGGTGCGAAGCCCTTCTATATAGCTGTGGGCTGTGCATACCTTGTAAGCTCCCTTATTTTCCTGTTGTCCTTCCGGCACAAAAAAGAAAAAAACGCGGCTGTGGCAAATTGACAAAACCGGGCACAAAAAGACAGGCGGCTGGGCCTGTCTTTTTGCTATACTAAAAGCGAAGCAGGAGGACAAAGGAGGGCAAGCTTATGGAATGGACAGAATGCCTGCGGGGCGCTATCGCCTACATGGAAAAGAACCTGCTGGAGGACATCGGCCCGGCGGACGTGGCGGAAGCGGTACACATTTCCCCATTTTATCTCCAGCATGGCTTCCGCATGGTGACAGGCTATACCCTGGGGGAGTACTTGCGCTGCCGCAGGCTGTATCTGGCGGCGCTGGACATGCTTTCCGGCAGCGGTACGGTTTTGGAGGCCGCCTATAAATACGGCTATGATACCCCTGAAAGCTTTACCAAGGCTTTCACCCGCTTCCATGGCCTGCCGCCCTCCCGGGTTCGGAAAAATTCCAGGGCAATCAAGCCTTTCCTGCCTCTTACGGTAAAAATTGAAATACAAGGAGGAAACGAAATGGATTACAAGATTGAAAAGATGGACGGATTTGAGCTGATTGGCTTTATTCGGGAGTTCCAGCACGAAACGTCTTATGGGAAAATCCCTAAGTTCTGGGACGAGGTGATGGCGCTGACATCCAGCTCTTCTCGGCATGAAACACAGAATGAGGTAGAGAAAGCTATATTCGACCACAAAATAGGGGAATTTGGCGCCTGCTTCCAGGGTTTTGCCGAGGGAAGGTTCTTCTACATGATTGGAGGGATATATAAGGGCGGGCCTGTGCCCCTGGGGATGGCTACCATCCATGTGCCTGCCGCAGACTGGGCAAAGTTCCGCTGCGTGGGGCCGCTGCCCGGCGCTTTGCAGGCTGTGAACACCAAGGTATTTTCCGAGTGGCTTCCCGGGAACCCGGACTATGAACCCTCTATGCCCATCAACCTGGAGTGGTATTCTATGGATTGCTGCCCTGATTCTTCTCCCAACGACTACGAAAGCGGCGTTTGGCTGCCTGTCCGGGCTAAGTGATCAGCCCTGCTGGGGGTGCTTAAGGCCGCGAGACTCTGTCTCGCACTCTGCAACTTTCTTGAAAGAAAGTTGATTAAGAACTTCCATAAAAATCCCCCTCAGGGCCTAAAGGCCCCAAGGGGGATTTTTATAAAGGTTTTTAGGTCAAGCCTTTTTCTCAAAAAGGCTTGTAGGGTGTGGGACGAAGTCCCACGATCTTAGACATCCCGGCAAAGCTGGTCACTTAATCTGGGACTGGCCGCCCATATACATCTGGAGGGGCTGGGGGATTTTGACGGAGCCATCGGCCTGGAGGTTATTTTCCAGGAAAGCAATGAGCATACGGGGAGGCGTAACTACGGTGTTATTCAGGGTATGGGCAAAATAATTGCCATCTTTTCCCTTAATGCGGATGCCCAGCCGTCGGGCCTGGGCGTCTCCCAGGTTGGAACAGCTCCCCACCTCGAAATACTTTTTCTGCCGGGGTGACCAGGCTTCAATGTCCACGCTCTTCACCTTTAGGTCTGCCAGATCACCGGAGCAGCATTCCAGGGTGCGGACAGGAATATCCATAGAGCGGAACAGCTCTACCGTATAGTTCCACATTTTTTCATACCATGCCATGCTGTCTTCGGGCTTGCAGACCACGATCATTTCCTGCTTTTCAAACTGGTGTACCCGGTATACCCCTCTTTCCTCAATACCATGAGCGCCTACCTCCTTGCGGAAGCAGGGGGAATAGCTGGTGAGGGTTTGGGGCAGGGCATCCTCTGGCAGGATGGTGTCAATGAATTTGCCTATCATGGAGTGCTCGCTGGTGCCGATGAGATAGAGATCCTCCCCTTCTATCTTGTACATCATATTTTCCATTTCCGCAAAGCTCATGACCCCTGTTACTACGTCGCTGCGGATCATAAAGGGAGGGATGCAGTAGGTGAAGCCCTTGCTGATCATGAAATCCCGGGCATAGGACAGCACAGCGGAATGGAGCCGGGCAATGTCTCCCATCAGGTAATAAAAACCGTTGCCGCTGGTTTTCCGGGCGCTGTCCAGGTCGATGCCGCTGAACTTTTCCATGATATCGGTATGGTAGGGAATTTCATAGTCCGGCACCACTGGATCGCCAAATTTTTCCAGCTCTACGTTTTCGCTGTCATCCCGGCCGATGGGAACGGAGCTGTCAATGATGTTGGGGATTACCAGCATGCGCTTGCGGATTTCCTCGCTCATCTGGGCTTCCTTTTCTTCCATTTCTTGCAGTTCCCCGGCAATGGCCTGCACCTTTTTCTTGGTTTCTTCGGCCTCCTCTTTTTTGCCCTGGCCCATCAGCTTGCCGATTTCCTTGCTGATAAGGTTGCGCTGCTGGCGAAGTTCATCGCCCCGGGCCTTGGAAGCCCGGAAGGCTGCGTCCAGTTCCAGCACCTCGTCTACTAAGGGCAGCTTGTCCTCCTGGAATTTCTTTCGCATGTTTTCCTTTACCAGCTCCGGGCTGGTGCGTACCAGTTTTATATCCAGCATTTTCTTTTCTCCTTTCCTCTTTTGAAAGTCTGTTTTAGGGACTTGGAGGCCCTGTCTCCAAATCTCCGCTCAAGCTTTTTTGGAAAAAAGCCTGGTAAAAACTGTGTTAGACAGTATTTGCCATATTTTTGTTTATGCCTGGGAATCTTGCAGTTTTAAATCGGCAAGCAGGTTTTTCAAGTCCTCTTCCCCGTAAAATTCAATGGTCAGCATTCCTTTTTTCTTATTGCCCGCCACCTTTACCTTTCGGTTCAGGCACTGGCCCACTGCTAACTGGGCTTCTTCATAATACTGATTTTTCTTCACAGCAGGCGTTTTTTTGCTGGCAGGCTGTTCCTGCAGGCGCTTAGAAAGGTTTTCCAGCTCCCGCACAGAAGCGCCCTCCTTTGCTTTTTCCGCCCCCAGCCGCATGGCCTCCGGGGTTTTAAAGCTTAACAGCGTGCGGGCATGGCCTGCTGTGATTTCCCCTCTTTCCAGCATCTCCTGCACATCCTCCGGAAGGTTTAAAAGCCGCAGGGAATTTGTGACGGCAGGGCGGGATTTGCCTACGGTCTGGGAGACTTCCTCCTGGGTGAAACCCTGCACATCTATCAGGGTTTGATACCCTCTGGCTTCTTCCAGGGGGCTTAAGTCCTCCCGCTGCAGATTTTCAATCAGGGCAAAGAGCATTTCCTCCGCGTCTGTCATCTCCCGGATAACTGCTGGCACCTCGCTGATACCTGCCATCCGCGCTGCCCGCCAGCGGCGCTCGCCTGCCACGATGCGGTATCCCCCTGTGACCATGGGCCGCAGCAGCAGGGGCTGCAGTACCCCATGCTGGGCAATGGAATCTGCCAGCTCGGAAAGGGCTTCACTGTCAAACTCTTTTCTGGGCTGGTCCCGGTTTGGCTCTATCTCGCTGAGTTTTACGGCGACAGTGCCCTCGGCGCTCTCCGCTGTATTTTCCGCAAAGATTGTCTCAAAGCCCTTTCCCAGTCCCCTTTTTTTCATATGGCAAACCATCTCCTTTTCTCTTGGCATCCGGGCCAGCATTCTTACACTTTGCTTTTTATGATTTCCTGGGCCAACTCCCCGTAAGCTTTGGCGCCCCGGGAATTTTTATCATAGTACAGCACTGGCTGCCCAAAGCCCGGGGCCTCGGACAGACGGACGGCCCTGGGTATGACAGTTTTGAAAACCTTGCGGGGGAAGAATTTCTTCACTTCCTCCACCACCTGCTGGGTGAGGTTTAAGCGCCCGTCATACATGGTGAGCAGCACGCCTTCCAACTCCAGGCGCTCGTTATACTGCCGCTTTACCCGGCGCACTGTGTTTATAAGCTGGGAAAGCCCTTCCAGAGCGTAAAACTCACACTGGATAGGAATGAGCACAGTGTCTGCACAGCTTAAGTCGTTGATAGTAATAAGGCCTAAAGAAGGGGGGCAGTCGATAATCACATAGTCATATTCCCCCCGCACGCTGTCCAGGGCTTCTTTTAATTTGACCGCCCGGTTTTCCATGTTTGCAAGCTCCAGTTCCGCCGCAGCCAGATCCATAGTGGAGGGCAGAAGCCACAGGCCCTCGAATTCCGTCTGCACAATGGCGTCTTTAGCCTTTGCGCCGTTTATCATCACGTCATATATGCTTGCAGTGCAGTTCCGTTTATCCACGCCTACGCCGCTGGTGGAATTGCCCTGGGGGTCTGTATCTGCCAGCAGAACCTTTTTCTTCATACTTCCCAGCGCCGCAGCCAGATTTACGGCTGTGGTGGTTTTCCCCACGCCGCCCTTCTGGTTTGCCGCGCAAATAATCTTCCCCATGAAATGCCCCTTTCTTTTTGTGGCGGGAATTTTCCCGTTCTCTTATGATACCACAATTTCCGCCATTTTGAAAGCCCGAAACTGGCTTTCTCCCTTATTTTTTCAAAAATGTTTCATGTGAAACATGCTGGCGGCAGGAGAAATTTCCTGTTGTTTGCGGAGGGGCGCATAAGGAGTTTATAGTTCACGCAGTTCAAAAGAGGCAGAATACCTCTTTTGAACCAGGCGGCTCAGCCGTTCAACTTAAAAATTGAGATGTACCGATTTTTAAGTGCGTTTACGATAAAAAAGCAAGAAAGCCGCGGCATTGCTGCCCCGGCCTTCTCTGTGGGAAATGAATAAGGGAATGGGTTAAACTTGTACTCTGGTTAATTTAGGAATGCGCACTGTACACTCGATGTACTCCTCGGTTTCCTTCTTTTCTGTGTGCGCCTGGATGCCCGCGGTTTTCATAGCGTCCACCGCGTGGTCGATGGTGTTGATAAAGAGCCGGATATCTTTTGCCACAAAGGTTCGCCTTGCTTTACCCTTTTGCTCTTTTGGCTTCATGGATTCCGCCACAAGGGCTTCTGTTTGGGAAACGTTCAGTCCCCTGGCAATAACCGCGTGCAGGATTTTCCGCCTTATCTCTATATCGTCTATGCGCAGCAGCGCCCTTGCGTGGCGCTCTGTCAGGTTGTTTGCAAGTATGTCATGCTGTTCCTCAGCGCTCAGCTTTAAAAGCCGCACCTTATTTGCCAGATATGACTGGCTCATACCCAAGCGCCTTGCGGCCTCCTCCTGGGTTATGTTCCACTCCCGCAAGAGGCTTGCAATGGCAGCGGCCTGCTCGAACATTTGCAAGTCCCGGCGCTGGACATTTTCCAGCAGGGCCAAAACCGCGCTGTCCTCTGGCTCGCAGTCCGCCAGGATAGCAGGGATTTCTTTTATCCCAGCCAGCTTGCAGGCGCGCAGCCGCCTTTCCCCTGCCACCAGATAATACGTGCCGTTTTCCCGGCGCACTGTCACCGGCTGCAAAAGGCCGTTTTCTATAATGCTCTGGGCCAGGCTTTTCAGTTCTTCCTCCTGGAACACCTTTCTGGGCTGGGAGGGGTTCGGCTGGATTTTTGCTGTAGGCAGTTTCATCAGCTTAAGCTTGTCCTTAAAAAACATCTGCCGTCCCCCTTTCGTGTCTTTATTCTATCACGAAAGGGATGCATGGTTTGCTGAAAAATGTCGGCTGGAAAAAAATTACAGGTATTTTTTAAAACCTTTTGCCTCTATAAAACCCAGTGCATGATAAAACTTGTGAGCGCCTGCTCGTTCCAGGCCGGAGACAAGGATTTCATAGTGGCAGTCCATTTCCCTGCCCCAGCGTTCAATTTCTGCGAACATCTGCCTGCCCACCCCTTTTCCCTGATAGGCTTCCAGCACCGCCACATTTTCTATCAGCAAGATGGGCCTGCCGTCATCGCAGATATCTTCAAAAACTATTCCCAGCAGACTGCCGCAGAGAGTGCCTGTTTCTGGGTCAAAGGCTGCCAGCAGGTATTTCTGGGGATCCTGCCGCAGCTTTTCTATTAAGCTTGCCATCTTTTCCAGATTCGTGCTTTTCTCGCTGATAACCTGCATAACTTTATCCATTGCCTCTACGTCAGAAGCAACGGCTTCCCGCATACTACACTTCATGTTATTTGCCATTCTGATACAGGATACGCATAAAGAAAAAGGAAGAGCCTTTCTGCGTCCGGTATCAATCCTTTCCCTGTATTTTTAACACTGTCAAAAAATATGAATCTAGCTTGCCTGATATTCCCCTTTACAAGGGATGTTTGGTGATGGTGCCGCCATGACGGGGATATCCTTTGGGAGTAAAGCTTTTTTTCTGCACTACAATCAAATTCCGCTCCCCGGCACCGAATTCTGTTACTGACACCAGCTTTACTTCATCGCCGCCTAGAATATCCAGAGCATTTTTGGCCGCCTCCAGCTCCTCCCCTGCTCCAGGGCCTTTCATGGCTATAAAAAAGCCTTTCATCTTCACCAGCGGCAGACAGTATTCGCAAAGCACAGGCAGAGAGGCAACAGCCCGGGCCGTTGCAATATCAAAGCTTTCCCGCAGTTTTTTATCCAGGCCCGCTTCCTCCGCCCGTTTATGAATACGGGTGCTGGAAAGTTCCAGTACTTTGCAAACTTCCTCCAGGAAAATTAAACGCTTATTTAAGCCATCCAACAAGGTAAGCTGAATGTCAGGCCGCATAATTTTCAAAGGGATGCCGGGAAACCCTGCCCCGGTGCCTACATCTATCACCTTTGCCCCTTGTTTGATGGAACATGCAGGCAACAGGCTTAAGCTGTCCAGGAAATGCTTTTCCACAATTTCCTTTGGTTCTGTAATAGCGGTCAGGTTTACTTTTTCATTCCATTCCAGCAAAAGTTCCATATAACGCTGGAATGCTTCCGCCTGCTTTTCTCCCAGCTTTATGCCCATCTCTTTTGCCCGCTGCTGCAGCAGGCTGCGGATGTCTTCTGCCATGGCTTTACTCCTCCCTTGCCTTTTTGTTTTCAGATGCCAGCCAGATGAGCAGCACGGAAATATCCGCCGGACTTACGCCGGAAATCCGCCCTGCCTGTCCAATGTTCTCAGGCTGCACCTGATTCAGCTTTTCCACTGCTTCCAGGCGCAGGCCCTTTAAGGCGGCGTAATCCATATTCCTGGGCAGAGCTTTTTTCTCCAGCCGCCGCATTTCTTCAATGGAAGCCTTTTGCCTGCGGATATACCCTTCGTATTTCAACTCAATCTCAACGTTTTCCAGCACCGCATAAGGCAGGCTGGGGCGGGTTGGATCTACCGGCTCTAAATCTACATAGGTAATTTGGGGCCTGCGCAGCAGATCCGCCAGGCGCACCCCTGTGGTGACAGGGGATGTTTCACGTGAAACAAGTATGCTGTTCAGGGCTTCGCTAGGCGGCAGGGTGGTGGAAAGGGCGCGCTTCAGCTCAGCCTTTTTCTGTTCCTGCTTTCTGGTAAAGCGTTCCCAACGGCTGTCGGATATCAGGCCAATTTCCCGGCCTATAGGGGTTAGCCGCTCGTCAGCATTGTCTTGGCGCAGCACCAGACGGTATTCTGAACGGGAGGTCATCATCCGGTAGGGATCGCTTGCCCCTTTGGTGATTAAATCATCAATCAGCGTGCCAATGTAGGATCCGGCCCTGTCCAGCACCAGCCGCTCCTTTCCCTGGAGTTTCCGGGCTGCGTTAATACCTGCCACTAAGCCTTGGGCGGCAGCTTCCTCATAGCCGGAACTGCCGTTAAACTGCCCTGCCCCATAAAGGCCGGGAAATACCCGGAATTCCAGGGACGCATCTAACTCTAAGGGATCGCAGCAGTCATACTCAATGGCATAAGCTGTGCGCATAATCTGCACCTGCTCCAAACCAGGGATAGTTCGATAAAAAGCCTGCTGGACTTCCTCAGGCAGGGAAGAACTCATGCCCTGCAAATACATTTCCTCTGTGTGCAGGCCGCAAGGCTCAATAAAAAGCTGATGGCGGGGCTTATCTGGGAAGCGCATGATTTTATCCTCAATGCTGGGGCAATACCGAGGGCCAATGCCCTCTATCATGCCCCCATAAAGAGGGGAACGCTGGATGTTTTCCAGGATAACCTGCTTTGTTCTGTCATTTGTCCAACTGATATGGCAGACTGTCTTATTCTGAAGCGGCTCCTCCGTATCATAGGAGAAGGGCACCACTGGCTCGTCTCCAAGCTGCACCTCCAGGCCGCTGAAGTCGATGGAAGATTTCAGCACCCGGGCAGGAGTGCCTGTTTTAAACCTGCGCAGGGAAATCCCCAGCTTTTGCAGGGAATCGGGCAGAAAGGCAGAGGGGAACATGCCGTCAGGGCCGCTTTCATAGGACACCTCTCCCACAAAGATTTTGCCGCCTAAAAAGGTGCCTGTGCAGAGGATGACAGCTCCCGCACGATATACAGCCCCCAGCCGGGTGGTCAGCAGCCAGGCCTCCCCTTCCCGGCGCAGATCCACCACTTCTCCTTGCTTCAATTCCAGGTTTGGGCACTGCTCCAGCTTATGCTTCATAATTTGGGCATACTGGTTCCGGTCTATCTGGGCGCGAAGCGAATGGACAGCCGGGCCTTTACCCAGGTTCAGCATTCGGCTCTGTAAAGTGCAGGCGTCTGCTGTCCGGCCCATCTCCCCGCCCAGAGCGTCTATTTCCCGCACCAAGTGCCCCTTTGCTGTGCCACCAATGCTGGGGTTGCAGGGACAGTTTCCCACAGCGTCCAGGTTGATGGTGAATACTACTGTATGTGCCCCCAGCCGGGCGGCGGCAAGGCCCGCTTCAATTCCCGCGTGTCCTGCGCCCACAACTGCCACATCTATAGTCCCTGCCTCATAAGTCATAGCTGTGCCTCCTTTCAAAGGCAGTTTCAGCACTGCTATTCTGCTGCCACTGCAAAACTTTTTCCCCCATAAGAAACCGCGTCACCAGGACGTAGCTTTTTGCCCCGCATAGTGCAGGTATCTCCATTTACCTGTACTTCGCCGCCTTGTATTACAAATTTAGCCTGACCGCCTGTGTCTACCATACCTGTCAGCTTTAAAAAGGAATCCAGGCGGATAAATTCTGTTGTTATCTGTATAGTTTCCAAATGTATCTTTCCTTTCTTTGAAAGCTGCGAGACGCTTCTCACCTGCCGGCCCGATGGTTCATGGCAACCGCCTCGCACTCTGCAAACCCATTTTTAAAAGGATTTTCTCCTAAAACTCATTGCAAAAAAAGCGGCCCCAGAGGAGCCGCCTTTTTACAATCAATCGTTCTTCAAGCGCACTGGCAGCACCAGAAACAAGAAGCTTTCCCCTTCTTTTGGCATAACCTTCATAGGGCTTAAAGGCCCGCTTAACTGCACCCGCACCTCGTCGCACTCTGTATTGCGCAGTGCGTCCAGCAGATAACGGTTATTAAAGCCGATTTCCACATCGTCCCCGGTCAGGCTTACTTCCAACTGGTCGCTTGCCCGGCCCATGGAGGTTGTACACAACAGCTTGATTTCATTCTGGGAGAACATACAACGGATTGGGCTTTTCAGCCTGTCTGTAATCAAGAGGGAGACACGCTCCACGCTCTCGATGGCCTCCCGGGTACGCATAACCACCTCGGTTTTGCCATCTGCGGGAATAGCCGCTTTGTAATTTAAAAATTCCCCTTCCAGCAGGCTGGAAATAACAGTGTAGTGATCGGCGTTGAATAAAATATGCCTGCTGCCCACAGAGATGGAGACAGATTCCTCCGCGTCCTTTAAAAGCCGCAAAAGCTCGGAAAGGGTTTTCCCTGGCACCACAAAGGAAAGATCTGCGTCAAAATCCACCTGCTCTGTGCGCTTGGCTAAGCGGTAGCCATCTACAGATACTACATCCAGCCTGCCGCCCTCCAGGCTGAACAGGCTTCCCTGGTGGATAGGTTTAGCATCGCTTTCTGCTACGGCAAACACAGTTTGGCGGATCATGCTTTTCAATACATGAGCGGGAAGCTGAATGGCAGTGGCATCTGTCAGCTTGGGAAGCTCTGGGAATTCCACAGCAGGAATGCCGATAATGGAAAACAGGCTGTATCCGCTTTCAATGGAAGCCATGTTTTTCTCGTCTACGGCTACTGTGATAGAATCATCTGGGGTGCGGCGCACAATATCGGAAAATATCTTGGCGCTGAGCACAGATTTTCCCGGTTCCTCTACCTGGGCAGGAATGGTGGTGGTGATGCCCAGCTCTAAATCATAAGCGCAAAGCTCCAGCTCCCCTTCCCCGGCAGAGAGCAGGATGCCCTCTAAGGCGGGAATGGAGGTTTTCGTGGAGACTGCCCGCTGAATGTTGGACACAGCTTCTGTGATGTGGCTTTTCTGTACGGTAAATTTCATAAACGCATAGCCCTTCTCTCTATAATAAAATTTCATTGCCTGCTTTTATCCGGGAATAGCATTCTGCCCTTTCGTATACGCCTGCCCTGCAGTTTTCCACTTGAGTCCCTTTTTCTGCTACAAGAAGGAAATCCCTTCTCTTATTCTTTCTTTATATGTGTAGATTTAGAAGTAATAGTAGGGGCTGTGGAAAAGTGGAAAAAGGAAAAATTTAGCATGACAGCGCGGTTTGAGCTCTCAAGATTTTCCAAAAGCCCATGTGGAATGATTTTACGGCTTGTGGAAAGGGAAAGTTATTTTCCACGGCCTGTTTATACGCTGTTAGTGGAATGTGGTGGAAACTGTGGAAAAGCTTGTCCCGGCTTTTTGGGATTGTGGAAAGTTTTCCAGCGGGGCAGAAGCCTTGATTGAGTGAGATTTTAGCGGGGATGCTTGTACCCCAGTGACATGAAAGTTTCGTCCACATTTTCAAAGGTGGTGGGGTTTAAGGGGCAAAGCCCCTTAAAGTGCCGGAGGCAGCCTAGCGGCTGCGGATATTCTTAATGATATCGTCTACTGTGTCCCGGGTGCGGGGATCCCGCTCCAGCTTTGACTCCATCTGGCGCAGGGCATATACAATGGTAGAATGATCCCGCCCGCCAAAGGTCTGGCCGATTTCCACCATGGACATCTGGGTAATTTCCCGCACAATATAAATGGAAACCTGCCGGGCAGTGGAAATCACAGAATTGCGCTTTTGGGAGCGGATGTCCTCCGGGGCTACCAGATAGGTGCGGGCTACCTCTTCAATAATCTTGTCCACTGTGACAGGAGTGGGCTGGCTGTTGTTCATAATGTCGCTGATGGCAGACTGAGCTGTAGCCACATTGATGGGCTTGTTTTCCAGCAGGTGGAAGGCCCGCAGCTTCTTAACCGCCCCTTCTAATTGGCGCACATTGCTTTTCAGGCGGTTGGCAATATATTCGCTGACATTTTCCGGAATGGTGAAATCCATGGAAGCGGCTTTCCTGTTGATAATGCTGATCCTTGTCTCATAGTCCGGCGGCTGGATATCTGCTGTCAGGCCCCACTCAAAGCGGGTTTTTAGCCTGTCCTCCAGGGTGGCAATGTCTTTAGGGGGCCTGTCCGAGGTGAGGATAATCTGCTTTTTTGCCTCGTGCAGGGTGTTGAAGGTATGGAAGAATTCCTCCTGGGTGGAGTTTTTCCCGGCAATAAACTGCACGTCATCTATCAGCAGCAGATCCGCGCTGCGGTATTTGGCCCGCAGGGCAGCAGTGGTGCCCCGGGCAATGGCGTCTATAATTTCATTCGTGAAGTCCTCGCTTTTGACATACACCACGCTGCGATCCGGGAAGTTCCGCATAAACTCCTTGGAGACAGCGGAAAGCAGGTGGGTTTTTCCCAGGCCGGAGTTCCCGTAAATAAAAAGGGGATTGTACAGGAGGGCAGGCTTTGCCGCCACAGCCTGGCAGGCCGCATGGGCAAAACGGTTGGACGGGCCTACCACAAAGGTGTCGAAGGTCAGCTCATAGCTGTCATCATCCGGCGCCGGGGTTTCCTGTTTTGCAGGAGCGTCTGCCTGGGGCACCACCAGGGAAAGCTGGATAGGCGCGCCGAAAACGGACTCAAAGGCCCGGTTCAGCACATCCGCGTAGCCCCGCAGCAGGGTCTGCATATGAAATTCGTTGGGAGCCTCAATGGTGGCCACGTTGTTCTCAAAATCAAGGGATACGGGCTTTAAGCTGCTGAACCAGGTTTTATAGGCCACGCCCGTTATCTGGGACTTGCAGTATTCGCAAATCAGCTCCCAAGCTTGCTCAAAAGAATCCAAAAGTCATACCCTCCAAAGCTATCCCCCGAAAAAGCGCCTTCACCCAGGGAAAAGCCTTTGCAGGGCTTCTCCCGGCGCTGGGGATGTAATTTCCCGAAATATATACCAGTATACCATACGGCAGTTTCTTTTTCAAATTTTTTTGCGCGCTTCCCTGCTTTTTCCACATACACAATATCCTGTGTGGAAAAGGGGAAAAGCCGTGAATGGCGGGCAGATTTTGAAGAGGAACAGGGGAAAATCGGGAAACCCCCGCAAAAAAACCTTTTTTCTCCTGGGTAAGGGAAAAAATTGTGTTGACATAAAGGGCGGATGTAAGGTATAATGCTAAATTGCAAGGGAAAGCAGCCCGAAAGGAGGGGTTTACCTATGCTGAGAACCTATCAGCCCAAGAAGCTTCACAGGAAGAAGGAGCATGGCTTCCGGAAAAGAATGTCCGACAGGAACGGGCGCAAGGTGCTTGCACGCCGCAGGGCAAAAGGCAGAGCACGTCTTTCTTATTAACCCAGCAGGGCGGCCTGAGCAGGGGCTTTCTGCCCCTTTCCGGCAAGTTCCAGAGACAGAGTATTTTGGCGGATGTGGGGTTTTAAGTTCCTGCCGCCTGAGCCTTATGCCCTTAAAGGTCACCCTGGTGTGGCCTTTCTTTGTTTATGCCTTTTTCCTGCCGGCAGGAAGCCGGCGCTCTACTTTACCTATTCTTGTTATGGCATGGCGGTTTTTTATGGAAAAGATACTCCCCATCACGCGCAACAATGATTTTCGCAGGGCTTATAAAAGGGGGAAAAGCCATGTGTCCCCCCTTTTAGTGGCTTATGTGCTGAAAAACCGCCTGGGCTGTACCCGGGTGGGCATTACCACCAGCAAAAAAATCGGGAATGCTGTGGTGCGCAGCCGCGCCCGCCGGGTACTGCGGGAGGCGTACCGGGGGCTTATTGGCCGGGTAAAGCCGGGGTATGATCTGGTGTTTGTGGCCCGGGGCCGCACGCCTGCCGCCAAAAGCACCCAGGTGCAGAGGCATATGGAAAGGCAGCTTATGGCTGCCGGCATCCTGGAGGAAGGGGAAAAGCCATGCTGAAAGCAGCCCTCTTAGGGCTTATCCGCTTTTACAGGGCCTATATCTCCTCCCATAAGGCCGGGCCTACCTGCAAGTTTATCCCCACCTGCTCCCAGTATGGCCTGGAGGCGGTGGAACGCTTCGGCGCTTTAAAAGGCGGCGCGCTTACGCTGTGGCGGGTTCTGCGGTGCAACCCCTGGGGCCGTGGCGGGTATGATCCGGTGCCGGAAAAGAAGGAAAAGCAAAAGAGGAAGAAATAATCTCAATTTTAATGTTTACAGTACGCGCGGTTTCCTTTATAATGGACAAGGAAAGAAAGCCCGCCAAAAAGGAAGATAAAGAAGGGATCTTTAAAAGCACATGGGAATATTTAATTTTTTTGGAAGCATCCTTGGCTACCTGCTCTGGTTTCTATACACTATCTTTAAAAACTATGGCATAGCTATTATCCTGTTTACCGTTATCTTAAAGATCGTCATGTTCCCCATGAGCCTGAAGCAGCAGAGAAGCATGGCTTCCCAGGCAAAGCTTGCGGAAAAGCAGCGGGAACTGCAGAAAAAGTATGCCAACAATAAGCAGAAATATAATGATGAGCTGATGAAGATCTATGAGAAGGAGGGAGTAAACCCCAGCAGCGGGTGCCTTACTACCCTGCTCCCCTTCCCCATCATGCTGGGTATATTCTACTCTGTAGCGTATCCCCTCTCCAATACCCTACACATTGCCAGTGAGACGGTGGCCCTCGCTACGGATTACATCTCGAAAATCCCTGGGGTTGTCTCTCTCGGAGGCTATACGGAGCTGGAAATCATCCGGAATTTTGACGTGCTCCGGGATAACCTGACTATGTTTACCCAGGCGGATGTGGCGAAAATTGAGTTTTTCTCCCAGGGCTTCCGCTTCTGCGGCCTGGATTTGCTCTCCACCCCCCAGGGCAGCGGCTTTGCTTCCCTTTTGTGGATAATCCCGGTACTCTCCCTGGTGACAAGCTTTGCCTTCCAGTTTTATACCATGCGCGCAACCGGCGCGCCCCAGGGCCAGCAGCAGGGCTGCATGAAGGTGATGATGTATGCGCTGCCTTTGATGAGCGTATACTGGTCGTACATTTTCCCGGCGGCTGTAGGCCTTTACTGGGTTATTTCCTCTCTGGCAGGCTTTTTGCAGACCCTTATTACAAACAAGTTCTTCAGCGTCAACCATATGACCGCTATGGCGGAGGCCCGCCGCGCGGCATCCCTTTATGAGGCGGAGGCTGCGGTGCGTCCCCTTTCCGCCTCTGCCCAGAAGCAGATAGCGGATAAGCTGGCACAGGCCCCCCAGCAGGCAGAGGCCAAAGAAGGGGCAAGGCAGCAGAATAAAGGGAAAAAGAAGAAAAAAAGCTCTTCCTCAGGAGATACCACCTCCTATATGGGAAGTAAAAAGTAAGCGGGATTTGAGCCGTTATCCAGTAAAAGGAGTGCTTGACATGACAAGAGAAGCAATCGCAAAGGGCGAGACTGTAGAAATAGCTTTTGCTAACGCCTGCCGGGAGCTGGGTGTGGACACCACCGAGGCGGAATGCGATATCCTGGAAATGCCCACCAAGAAAACCCTGGGCCTTTTTGGCGGCAGCCCTGCCAAGGTGCGGGCCTATATTGAGGAGCCGGATGTGCATGATCCTGTAACAGAAGCCACCCAGTACCTGCAAAGCGTGCTGGCAGCCATGGGTCTGCCGGATGTGGGCATTGAGGTGCGCGAGGAGGAAAGCGGCGCGGCCCTTACCTTGAGCGGCGAAGATTTAGGCTTTATCATCGGGCACCGGGGGGAAACCCTGGACGCTTTGCAGTATCTTTCCTCCCTGGTGGCAAACCATGTGGAAGGGGCTTATTTCCGCCTGACCCTGGACGTAGGGAATTACCGGGAAAAGCGCAAGGAAACCCTGGAGGCATTGGGCCGCAAAATGGCATACCGCGCTGTGAAATCCGGGCGCAATTCCTCTTTGGAGCCTATGAACCCCTACGAGCGGCGCATTATCCATACGGCTGTCCAGGCTGTGGAGGGCGCTAAGTCCTGGAGCGAAGGAGAGGATTTGGGCCGGCATGTGGTGATAGGGCCTGAGGGCGGCGAGCGCCCCCAGCGCAGGGACAGCCGCAGGGGCCAGAACGGCGGACGCAGGAACTTTGACCGGGATCGCAGGGGGCCTCGTCCCGGCAGATCTCCTCAGCAAAGCCCTGCCCCCCGGGCGGAGGGGCCTAAGTCTGACGATCCCGGCGCGCCTATCTACGGGAAAATTGAGGTTAAAAAATAGAGTTTACAAGGGGCGGCCTATGGGCAGCCCCTTTTCCATGAATTTATGAGGGCATGAAAGGAAGGAAAACCTGATGCACCTGGAAAAAACCATTGCAGCCATTTCTACGGCGGAAGCCCCCGGGGGAATCGGCATTGTGCGCGTCTCAGGCCCGGAAGCGCTTTTAATAGCGGCCAAAGTTTTTAAGGCCAAAAACGGCGGATCCCTTTCTGAGGCCAAGGGATATACCGCCAGGTTTGGCGGAGCTTTTACGCAGGACGGGGAAAAATTGGATGACGTGGTGGCTTTGGTGTTCCGCGCTCCCAAAAGCTATACAGGGGAGGATGTGGTGGAGCTTTCCTGCCATGGCGGGCTGTATATTACCCGCCGGCTGCTGCGGGAGGTGCTTGCTGCCGGGGCTGTACCGGCGGGGCCGGGGGAATTTACCCGGCGGGCCTATCTCAACGGGAAGATGGATTTGGCCCAGGCGGAAGCTGTTATGCAGCTTATCGGCGCCAGCGGCGAGCAGGCTGCCCGGGCGGCCCAGGCCGCCAGCGGCGGGGCGCTGTCCCGGAAAATGCAAGAGATGCGGGAAAATCTGAAGGGGACGGCGGCACAGCTTGCCGCCTGGGCGGATTTCCCTGATGAGGATGTGCCGGAGGTGGAAAACAGGCCTTTGCTGGAGGCCCTGGAGGGGTATATCCAGGCGCTTTCCGCCTTGCTGCGGGGCTTTGAGCAGGGAAAGGCCTTCCGGGAAGGGGTGGACACAGTGATCTGCGGCAGGCCCAACGCAGGAAAGTCTACCCTGATGAACCTGCTTGCCGGGTGCAGCCGCTCGATTGTCACAGAATATCCCGGCACTACCCGGGATATTATTGAGGAAACAGTGCTGGTAGGCGGCGTGCCCCTGCGCCTTGCAGACACAGCCGGGCTGCGGGAGACAGAGGATCCAGTGGAGCAAATCGGCGTGCAGGCTGCCCGGGAGCGCATGGGTACAGCCCAGCTTGTGCTGGCAGTGTTCGATTCCTCCCAGCCCCTTGCAGAGGAGGACGCTGCCCTTATTGAAACCTTGGAAAAAACGCGCTGCATTGCGGTTATCAATAAAACAGACCTGCCTTCTTCCGGCATACAGCAGAAAATTGAAGAAAGTTTTGTACACACAGCCTGCATTTCAGCGGCAACGGGCAATGGCCTTTCCGAACTGGAAAAGGCCATTGGGCAGGTGCTGGGCACAGCGGATTTTAATCCTGCGGCAGGCATCCTTTCTACAGAGCGCCAGCGGGCAGACGCGGCCCGGGCCAAGGCAGCTTTGGAGGAAGGAGCCAGCGCTTTGAAAATGGGCATGACTTTAGACGCGGTTACAGTGTGCGTAGAAGAGGCCCTTTCCGCCCTCTATGCCCTTACCGGGGAGAATGCGGCAGAAGAGATTGTAGACAAGGTTTTCTCCACGTTCTGCGTGGGAAAATGAAAAAATAAAATTTGTTTTCGGGTCAACCATTCCCAAGGGAATGGATCGCCTTCTTTTAAAAGGGGCTGCGGGAGTTTGAGGGCAAAGCCCTCAGGGCCGCCCTCCGGCAGGAAAGGGACGCGTTATGTATATTACACGCCTTACAACAGAAAATTTCCGGAACCTGTCTGACACAGAACTGCTTCCCTGCCAGGGAGTCAACGTGATTTACGGCGGCAACGCCCAGGGCAAGACAAACCTTTTAGAGGCCTTATGGCTGTTTACAGGGGGACATTCTTTCCGGGGTTCCAAAGACGGGGAGCTGCCCCGGCTCATGGAAACAGGAGAGGGGAACAGCCCCCGGGCTTCTCTCTCCTTGGAATTTTACAGCGAGGGCCGTATGCAGGAGGCTTCTTTGCACATTGAGAACGGGCGGCGCAGTTCTGTGATAAACGGGGTGAAGAAAAAGACGGGATCCGCCCTGGTGGGGAAAGTGCGGGGGGTTATCTTTTCCCCGGAGCACCTGCTGCTGGTTAAGGAGGGGCCTTCCCGCCGCCGGAATTTCATAGACGGGGCACTGTGCCAGTTAAAGCCCGGCTATGCAGGGCTTTTAAGCGTTTTCCAGCGGGCGCTGCTCCAGCGCAATGCCCTTTTGAAAGATTTGGTGCGCTTTCCAGAGCTTGCGGATACCCTGGATGTGTGGGACGCCCGCTTTGCAAAGCTGGGGGGCGAGGTGACGGCAGAGCGCTGGGCCTATGTGCAGCGGCTTTCCCCGAAGCTTGCGGAAATTTACAGCGGCATTTCCAAGGGCCAAGAGGAACTGGAGGTTTTTTATGCCCCTTCTGTGAAAATGGAAGGGGATATCACCCGCCAGCAGGCAGAGCAGGCCCTTCTCACAGAGCTTTCCCGCACCCGGCGGGCAGACACCCGGGCAGGCTTTACCACCGCCGGGCCGCACCGGGACGATTTGGAGGTGCGCTTAAATGGGGTTTCCGCCCGGGCCTTTGGATCCCAGGGGCAGCAGCGCAGCGCGGTTCTGGCCCTGAAGCTGGCGGAGGCGGAGGCCCTTTCCCAACTGACTGGGGAAACGCCAGTGGTGCTCTTGGACGATGTGATGAGCGAGCTGGACGGGAGCCGTCAGGATTATCTTTTAAACCATCTGCATGGCAGGCAGGTTTTCATCACCTGCTGCAGCCCGGAGACTGTCAGCCTGATGGAAACAGGCAGGCGCTTCCGGGTGGAAGGGGGCTGTGTGGAAACAGAGGAGGTATAAGCTGTGTATCTGCATCTGGGACAGGATACAGTGGTGCGCACCGGCAGCATTATCGGGGTGTTTGATCTGGACAACACTACAGTGTCCAAGCACACCCGGTCTTTTCTGACCAAGGCCCAGCAGGAGGGCCGGGTGGTAAACGTGTCGGCAGAGCTGCCAAAATCTTTTATCCTGTGCGCGGAAGAAGGGGTGCAGCGGGTTTATCTTTCCCAGCTTGCCCCGGTGACGCTTTTGAAACGGAGCAGGCAGTTTTTGCTGTAATACGATTTCTGGACACAATGGGAGGCATACAGCCCAAGTAGCCCAAGCTTTTTATGTTTGGAACATAATGCTGTTAGGGAAAGGAGCAGGATATGAAAATTCTGGTAACAGGGGGCACTGTGTTCGTAAGCAAATATACGGCCCAATATTTTGCCCAAAAGGGCCATGAGGTGTTTGTCCTCAACCGTGGCACCCGGCCTCAGGTTCCGGGAGTCAACCTGCTGAAGGCTGACCGGCACAGTTTGGGGGATATTCTTAAACCCCACCGATTCGACGCAGTGCTGGACATCACTGCCTACAGCGGAGCAGACGTGGAGAACCTCCTTGCAGGCTTGGGGGAATTTGATCAGTATATCCTCGTCAGCTCCAGCGCTGTATATCCCCAAACCCTGCCCCAGCCTTTCCAGGAGGATATGCCCTTAGGGGAGAACATCCACTGGGGCGGCTATGGCATGGGAAAGATAGAGGCGGAGAAGGTTTTGGCAGGAAAAGTCCCAGGGACATATATCCTGCGGCCGCCTTATCTCTACGGCCCTATGAACAATGTGTACCGGGAAGCCTTTGTCTTTGACTGCGCGGAGCAGGGCAGGCCTTTTTACCTGCCTGGAGAGGGGAAGCTGCCCCTGCAGTTTTTCCATATAGAAGATTTGTGCCGTTTTATGGAAATTTTGCTGGAAAAGCGGCCTCGGAAGCGGGTTTACAATGTGGGCAATCTGGAGGCCGTAACGGCTGTGGAATGGGTTAAGCTTTGCTATAGAGCGCTGGGAAAGAAGCCTGCATTCATATCTGTGCCGGAAGATGTGCCCCAGCGCAGCTATTTTCCCTTCTTAAACTATGCGTACAGCCTGGAGGTAAGCGCCCAGCAAATGCTGATGCCTGCCCTCAAAGATCTGGGGACGGGCCTGGAGGAAGCGTATAGTTGGTATAAAGAACACAAAGAGGAAGTGCGCGCAAAGCCCTTGCTGGCTTTCATAGAGGAAAACCTGAACGCAAAATAAAACAAGCACCCGCCTGCAAGTGTATCGCAGGCGGGTGCTGAAGGTTTTAGGGTTAAGCTCTTTAAAGAAACTGTGGGTGCGTTAAATGGCGAAATGGTGTGCGCCGATGACCGCAATTACTTCCCGGGACCAGATCCACTTGTTGGTGGTTTTGGCGGGATTGTAATAGTAGATGGCGCCGCCAGTGGGATCGGAACCGTTAATGGCTTCCCGGGCGGCCTGATAGGCGGAATCCGCTGTAGGAGCGTTTACCCCGCCATCGTACAGGCAGGAGAAGGCGCCGGGCTGATAAATTACCCCGGAAAGAGTGTTGGGGAAAGAAGGATGGGCTATGCGGTTGAGTATCACTGCCCCTACTGCCACTTGCCCCTGGTAAGGCTCGCCCCGGGATTCTGCCGAGATGATTTTCGCCAGAAGCTGCACGTCGCTTTCGCTGAAACCTCCATGGCCTCCACCAGATCCGCCTCCGCCAGCAAGCCCCATGGCCTGAAGAGTGGCAGGGCCTACAATGCCATCCGCAGTAAGGCCATAGTCCCGCTGAAAGGCAAGAACAGCGTTTTTTGTGTTTTTTCCGAAAATGCCGTCCGCTTTGCCTGCATCATAGCCCAGCTCGTTAAGCTTCTGCTGTATTTGGGTAACTTCCCCGCCAGTGGATCCGTATTTTGACAGCGCCCTAGCCCCATTGTTCCACAGCATGGCAAGTACCAGGACATTGAGCAGCAGGATAATCAGGATCCGCCAGAGATAAAGAAAAATGCCTTGCGCCTTTTTTAATTTCATAGAAAAGCCCGTCCTTTCTTTTGGGAGGCAGGTTCCATGCTGCCCCCTCCCCTTCCCTAATTTATAGCTTTCGGGAGAAATTTCTATGAAATATTTTTTGCGGAAAACCAGAAAGTTTTCCCGCCAATTTTTCTCTCAACTGTCAGGAAGCCTTCAAACCTGGGAAAAACCTTGTGTTTTATTGTCTAAAAACCTCCATATGTAGTGCTTTTTCAGGTTTCAAGAAAAAAGTCGAAAAAACTTTGAAAAAAGGCTTGATTTTTCCAGAAATAGGTGTTATTATATCAAAGCTGTCCCGCGAGCCGGAAGGCGAGGGGAAGCAAAGACATTATACCACAGCCTCTCTCAGAAAGGGAGGCAGGCCCCGAAAAAAGTTTCAAAAAAACTTGAAAAAGGGGTTGACAAACGAAAAACGCTGTGGTAGAATAGTCAAGCACTCGAGAGAGACGAAAACACGAAAGCCGGGAAAGCAAGGCGGCAAGCGGGTTTGAGAGGGCTCAGAGGGGTGCGAAACAGGACCTTGAAAATTAAACAACGAGAAGAAAGAAGGACCCGTGAATTCTT
>ERZ779622.147-NODE-147-length-48217-cov-36.090507_pt1 | contig 48217 bp, 49 predicted proteins | sample MGYA00514188_ERZ779622 | MGnify/ENA primary metagenome ERZ779622 (study PRJEB29562, sample SAMEA4376702) | mouse gut metagenome | isolation source: Cecum | study: EMG produced TPA metagenomics assembly of the A DSS colitis mouse model was used to assess the... | reverse complement strand
ATTACTCAATTCCTTAAACACATCTATTTTATATCTTATCATACTTTATCCCTCCTTGTAGATTTGATGAAAGAGATGAGAGATTGTTTTAAGGATGCACTATAATTGAGTAAACTTCGCCGAAGATTGTGAACACTCATTTTACTCAACATCGCACTTGAGTAATACTCAACTTGAAGTGATTTTAGACGATTTCAGACGGTAAAAGGCGGTATTTCTGTCTTTCCCTTCCCAGATAACAAAAAGGCTCTGAAATCCTCATAATCACTTAGAAATGCGTGATTACAAGGTTTCAGGGCCTCATAATTTCTTTACAGTGTTTTGCTTTGCAAACTTCGCTTACATTCCCATCTGCTTTGCCACTTCCTCCGCAAAGTTCTCTTCCTTCTTCTCCAGTCCTTCGCCGGTCTCAAAGCGGACAAATCTCTTAACGGAAAGGTTCGCGCCGTTCTCCTTCGCTACCTGCTCCAGATACTTCGCAACGGTCTGCTTGCCGTCCTCAGCCTTTACATATACCTGCTCTAAGAGGCAGACCTCTTTAAGCTCCTTATTCAGACGGCCGTTCACCGCACCCTCGATTACCTTATCGGGCTTGCCTGCCATCTTGGGATCATTCTTGATCTGCTCTGCAATGATCTCCTTCTCATGCGCCTTAAACTCCTCGGAAACCTCCTCGGTAGACACATACTTCGGATAAAGGGCCGCCACCTGCATCGCAATGTTCGTGAGCGCCTCTTTCACCGCATCGTTCACAACGTCCGTAGCTGCCTCAACGATAACGCCGATTCTGCCGCCGCCGTGCACATAGGTCACTGCGCAGCCGTCGTTCGCCACTACCTTCTCAAATCTTCTGATAGTTAAGTTCTCGCCGATCACTGCAACCTTATCCACCAGCGCATCCTTCACGGTCTTGGACTCATCCAGATGCCACTTCTCGGAAAGGAAAGCGTCCAGATCAGCCGCGTCGGACTCAACCGCCTGCTTTGCAACAGCCTCCACGTACTCCTGGAAGTCCGCGTTCTTCGCCACGAAATCGGTCTCGGAATTTACTTCCACAACCGCCGCCGTCTTTTCATCCTTCACCGCCACACGGCAAAGACCCTCGGCGGCGATTCTGCCCGCCTTCTTCTCCGCTTTCGCCTGACCGTTCTTTCTCAGATATTCTACCGCTGCCTCCATGTTGCCGTCGGTCTCGTTCAGAGCCTTCTTGCAGTCCATCATGCCCGCGCCGGTCATCTCTCTCAACTCTTTTACCATTGCTGCTGTAATAGCCATCTATTTTCCCTCCTGAATTATCTGTGCCATATCTCGCTCAGCCTGTACACCTGCCGGCTGAACTCCTATTCCTCTTCTACCTTCTCCGCCTCTGCTTCCGCTGTATAATCGTCAGCCTCTGCGCCCTGATTTGCCTCAACTACCGCATCAGCCATCTTGGACACGATCAGCTTCACGGCACGGATCGCGTCGTCGTTGCCGGGAATGATATAATCAAGCTCCTCGGGATCGCAGTTCGTATCACCGATACCGATCAGGGTGATACCCAGTGTGTGAGCTTCCTGTACACAGATTCTCTCCTTCTTGGGATCTACGACAAAAATACAGTCAGGTATTCTGGTCATCTCTTTGATGCCGCCCAGATTCTTCTCTAACTTCTCCCACTCTTTCTTGATCTTGATGACTTCTTTCTTGGGCAGTACCTCAAAGGTGCCGTCCTCAGCCATTCTCTCGATCGCCTTTAATCTCTCTACTCTGGACTGGATTGTCTTAAAGTTTGTGAGCATGCCGCCCAGCCATCTCTCATTTACATAGTACATGCCGCAGCGCTCAGCCTCGGTCTTCACCGCGTCCTGCGCCTGCTTCTTCGTTCCTACAAAAAGGATCGTTCCTCCCTGTGAAACCACGTCGAATACGGCTCTGTAAGCCTCGTCCACCTTGCCGACAGACTTCTGCAGATCAATGATATGGATGCCGTTTCTCTCCGTAAAAATATAGGGAGCCATCTTGGGGTTCCATCTTCTTGTCTGATGTCCGAAATGTACACCCGCCTCCAGTAACTGCTTCATTGAAATAACGCTCATAGTTCTTCTACCTCCGTTTGGTTGTCTGCCATATACCTTGCGCCTCCCTGCCACCCGCGGTCCCGGGCACCGGCATGGGCTGGATATATGTGATTAATAGAGTTTTTGCGCACCGCGCACACTTAGATACTATAACACAAAAGAATCCCCCTTACAAGGGGGATTCCTGAAAATTTTATCGTTTCTTCTCAGCCTTTACATATTCTCATGGACTTTGCGGCAAGTGCAAATCCTGAGCCGAACCGTTACCCGTATTTGTCAACTTAGTTGTGGAACATATCCACAATATTTTTCAGTTTCACCACATTCTCGGAGTTGGTCTCCATCAGCTCCGCGTTGCCCTCCACAAGCTGGGACACATTCTGCGTCTTCTGCGCCACACTGCTGATATTGTCAGCCGCCTCGGCAACTATAAGCGTTATGTTGTTGACAGATTCCGCAATCTCCACGATCGCCGAGAGCAGTGATTCCACCTCCACGCCGATCGCCTTCATATTTTCCTCAAAGTCGGACGCGTCCTGCGTATACTTCTCCGCAACGCCCATAAAGTCACTGTAATCCTTGAGCACTGTCCCCTCAAGAAAAGAAAGGATCTCCTGCAGGCAGGACTCCATATTCCCAACCGCCTGGTTGACCTCGGTGGTGATGCCGTTGATGTTGCTCACCGTGGAGGATGTCTGGGATGCCAGCCCGCCGATCTCGTCGGCAACCACCGCAAATCCTCTGCCAGCCTCACCCGCTCTCGCCGCCTCGATGGACGCGTTCAACGCAAGCAGATTCGTCTGTCCGGAAATGTCCAGTATGGCCTGGGTGAGCTGGTTGATCTTTTCCACCGCCCGCGCCTGCTCCATAGCCGCCGCACTCTTCTCCTGCACGCCCCGGTACATCTGTGTCGTCTTGTTCTGTGCCTCACCCGTCGTATTCTTCAGACCGTCGGCGCGCTGTTTGCTCTCCAGGGACGCCTTTTCTCCGTCTCTGGAATTATCCCTGATCACCTGAGCGCGTTCCCTGATCTTGCTGACAGTGTTGTTGACAACCTCCATAGACGCTGCCGTCTCCTGCATTGCTGCCGCAAGTCCCTGCATCGTCTCCGTGTTTTCCCCGCTCATCCCCTTCACCCGATCGGTGGTATCGGAAAGCTTCTCCAGCGTATCGTCCAAATCTGAGTAGGTTGTCTTGATATCCTGCACCATGGAACGGAGGCTGGCACGCATCTCCCTGAGGGAATTTGCCATGCTCCCGCTCTCATCCTGCCGCTTGCAGAGTCTGTCGCTGTTCGGGTTCTTCGCAAAATTAAACTGCGCCGTCATGGATACGATATCATTGATCTGCGTGATCGGTCTCGTAATGACCAGTCCCATCAGCACACCGATCACCACGGAGATGGCAGCCGCAATCAGCATACCGATCACAATCAGCATCGTGATGCGGCTTGCTGCGCTCTTCATCTCGGATTCCGGGGCTGTCAGCACATACTTCATGCCGTTAGTGAGTGTCTGATAACACATGTCTTTTAATTCACCCTGATAGGTGTAGTTAATCGGCTGTCCCTCCGATGCCGGATCCGCCAGCGCACCGGCTATCACATCGGATTCGTCAATCTGCGCAACCGCGGTCCCCGCTTCTATCGTTTTGTGGTAAGCGATAGTGCCGTCAGCGTTCGAAAGAAAGGCGAAACCCGTCTCAAATACCGTCGCACTGTCCACAGTCTTGGTAAATTTGTCAAAGTCAATATCCATACCGATGATACCGATAGACTCCCCGTCTATGACAATGGGAATGACATAGGATACCATATATACATTAATATTGGAATTTAAGTACGGGGACATCCATGTCGGTTTCCCGTTCTTCACGGGTATGTAATACCAGCCCACATGCTCCAGATCATCGGGCGAATACATGGAGAAATCCGTGGGAACAAGCGCCTCAAAATTTTCCGCGTCGCTGCTTCTGCTCCAGAATACGCCGCTGTCCGGCTCTGTAAACTCAGGATTGTAACGGATATACGCGGTTAAAGCCCCCTCCGTATTGCCGCCGATCTCATAAAGCATCTGCTCCATAATTGCCGTGAACGCGTCCACATACGCCTTATCCGTCTTAAATGCCTGCACGTCCGTAAGCTGCTGCAGCACTACATTATATGCCGTGTTGACGGACTGCTCCACCCGGCTCATCTGCGCGTTTAATTCCGCAGCCTGGTTCGCGCACGCATACCGCATTTCCTTCTGGGAATCCTGATACACCGTTTTTCTGGAATTGATGATGCTCACTCCGCCACAGATGAGGGATGTCAGAAGCGTACACACAATTACTGCAGCCAGAATTCTCGCCTTAATTGATCTCATAATGTCTCTCCTTTTGGTCCTGTTCTCTCTCTATTGTCCCGTCACAATCCTCGCAATCTGCTCGTCACTGGCATTCGACGGAATCTTAAAAGTTCCGGGTCTGAGTTTCTTATCATAACCGTTGGCGCATAAAAAATCGTCATAGGCTTCCGCAGAACCAACTGCGCCGACATCAGCCAGCTTTTTCGCCACCGTATAGGAGCTGTCGCCGCCTGCGATCGTCACGCTCTTTGCCGCCTCCGTTGTGGGTTTCGTTTCCGGCTTCGCGCCATCCTCGTCCGGCTTCGTCATCTCGTTTGTATCGGAGGAAGGCTTCTTCCCCATGTCTGCCTCAGTCTCTCCCCCGTTCGCCGCTCTGTTTTCCTTATCCTCCAAGGACTCCGGCGTACCCACCACCGGCTTTTCCACATCCGGCACGGGTTCCGGCTCCTGCTCCTCAGCCTTCTTATCCGCTTCCTCTTTCTCCTTCGCCACCGCAATGTCTTTCTTGACGGCGTCTTCCCTCTGCACAGACGGTGTTTCCTCTGTATCCGGTCCGTCCTCCGCGTCTTCCACGCCTGCTGCTTCCAGCAGTGTGGAATCCTCGATCATACCCAGCTCTTTCGCCCGGGCGATCACTTCATCGTCAGTCATTTTCCCTTTTTCCCCGCCGCCGGACAGGGCAATTCCCATAATAACAGCCGTTACAATAATTCCCAGACCAAGTCCGCGGAAATAATATTTTTTTTCCATATCTACATACCCTCAAACAGGTCTATCACCAGTTTTACCTCGCCAAGACCAAGCCCAAGCTCTTTGGCGATTGCCATGTTGGACTTGCCCGCCTTGTGAAGCTCCAAGATTCTCTCATTGCTATTACGCCCATTATCTTTTCCCTGGGCAAAGCGGATATCCACTCCCCGCTGTTCCTCCTGCACGGGTGTGCGCTCTCTCCTGCCGCCAAATTCCCTGCTGTTTCCGAATTCCCTGCTGCCTTCCGGCTCCCTGTTCCCGAAAATGCCCATCTCGGCAAATGCCGCGCTTGTGGAAAGTTCCGGCTCTTCGGCAACATAATCCGCTTCCGGCTCATGGATGATCTCCACCCGTCTCGCTTTGATCGGCTGAAAGTCAGCTTCCTCCTGCACTTTTCCAGACGCTCCCGGCATCTCCTCCGGAGCCGGTTCCATCGTCACCGAAGGCTCATAAATCTCTTCTTCCTCTTCCAGCGCCGGAAATACACGGGACGCCTGCACCTCTTCCACCACTTCCGGCGAGTACGCTCCCGCACTGTGAATCGACCAGAGATCAGTCCGGGTATCTTCCACAGCGCCCATCACAGACTGCACCGCTTCCTGCACTGCGTCCTGCGCTTCCCGTGCGGAGCTTTCCGCATGGCGTATTTTCATCAGCGCGTCCTCCGCTGCTTCCTCCGCCGCCTTCGCCTTTTTCGCCGTCTCTCCTGCCGTGATTTCAGCGTCGCGCACAGTCTGCCTGATCTCCTCCACAACCTGGTTGGCGCTGCCGATATCCGCCATCAGTGTATCATGCTTGTCGTTCAGCATATCATAGAGGAAAGTCACTTCCTTATGGTTTTTGTTGATTTCCTCCAGAACGGTATCCGAGTATTCGTTTACCGCCATTATCTTTTCATTTGCCACGCGCTCCATGGCGCGCTCCGTCTTCTCTATCGAGTAACCTATGGTCTCATCCACAATATCGGAGACTTTCTCCCTGACCGTTTCTGTCTCGCCCTCCACCAGTTTCCTGATTTCAGCCTCACTGATCAGCTGTACTTCTTCATCCGCGTCCTTCTTCCCTGCCGGCAGGAGATATCCCAAAAGAAATACCCCCGCCCCAATGATAATCAGAACGATCTCAATCACACTCATGCTTCTCCCTTTCGTAATCCGGCGCACACCGACCCTTGAACCTACCCCGAAATTTCAAAGGTGCTCACACCTTTTAGCAGCACTTTGCCGTCAGGTTCCTTCTTCTCTTTCTTCCTGTTCCTGCCGCCGTCTCCGCGATACTCGTTACTCCCTTTTTCCTTTGAGTCGAATTTCTTCTGGCGGTTTTCCGCCTTGTCTCCCTCATTGACCCTCTGTGCCTGTTTCTCCACCTGCCGGGCCACCTGCTGTCCGAAATTGGACTGGTCTACCAGACCCTTCGAGTCCTCATTATGCTTGACAGTCGTAAAGTCCTGCGCCCTCGTGATCTGTCCCTGCATCTCCACAAAGCCTATCGCCATAGCTGTTCTCCCTTCAGTCTCGCACGTTAGAACGGTGCCATCTTCACGTCACCGCGTTCCCTGATGAAACGACAGTAGTGTGTGGTCTTCTGCACCACCATGGAAACTTCCCCGATACAGATCCGTGTACCGGGATACACCTCTCCCTTTACGCGCACCACGGTGTCTGACCTGCTCGTCATCTGCTGCTTCAATTCTTCGATCTCTTCGTTTGCCGCCTCGATCGCGTCGGTTTTCTGTTTATTTAACGCCGCCATAGACTGGATCTGCTGGATCTGCTCCGGGCTCAGCTTCACACCTTTTGCAAGCTTTTGTTTCGCGGAAATCAACGTAGGCTGCACGGTCTGCAGAAGCTTTGTATCTTCCCCGATCTGCTTCTGGAGCTGGTTTACCCGTTCTTTCAGCTTGGGATCGGTTCCCACCTCTACAATGGTGTCAGCCCCCATCTCTGAGCCGAGCGTTTTCACGTTGATACTGCCTGTCGCGCACACCCGTCCGCCCGTGATGAATCCGCGCCTGCCGTCCACATTGACATCTCCGCCCGCAGTCACCCTGCTGTGCAGGATGGACTCGGACGCCACATATCCGTCCGCCTCCGCAGTTACATTTTCCAGAAACTTCGCCACAATATTGCCGCCCGCCTTGAGGACGCCGCGCCCCATACCATTCATGCCCCGGGCGATAATAATATTGCCGCCCGCCGTAAGCTGCGCGCCTTCCACAACGCCCTTCACCATAATGTCGCCCTTTGCCGTCACCTGGAAGTTTGTCGCCACGTTGCCGTTGATCTGTACATTGCCGTCGTAATCAATATTGCCTGTGGAATTATCCACATTCTCCACCATAAGTTCGTCGGAGACGAAAACCGATCCCTCCACCAGCTCCACATGTCCGGACACCTGTGCGGTAAGCACGGTGCGGTCTTCGGACAACTCAATATTATGCCCGTACTTTAAGGTTTCCTTTCGCACCTCCGCGGGCAGAATCCGATTTCCCGCCAGATCTTCGCCCGGCTCGCCCGGCTCTTCCGGATGCAGGACCGCCAGCACGTCTCCCTTATTACAATGATTTAGTATATTCAGGTGGAAGAAATCTACACTTCCATCCTCATTCAAAGTAGGCTTCGCCTTTTTATCCGTGTTAAATTTGTATTCGATCCAAGCATGCTTTCCTTGAACGGGCGCATGCCCCTCCGCCACGAGAATTTCCTCCAGATACTCTCTTTTGGCGAAGAAACCCTCAATCGCCTCCGTGCGGATACCGCATTTGATTCCCCGAAGCTTCAGATCGTTGATCAGCTCTTCGGCAGTCATATTCTCCCCGCCCTCGGAAGCCGCATAAAACTTCACAAAGGCCTGCATCTTGTCAGGCCCCACTCTCAGCTTATAACACTCTCTCTCCGGAAGTCTCGTCTCGTTTCCGAGGCGGATCTCCTGCTCTTCTTTCGCCGCGCCCCCGACCGCCTGCTTAAGCGTCTGCAGGTCGCAGACATAATCCTTCATCGTCAGATACTCGAGCACATCTGTAATATCGACGGGTTTTCCTTCTCCCCTCGGCGGAAACAGCCTGAGCGACGACGCCCCTTCCCGGTTCACCAGTTTAAAATATCCGTTCATATACACCCCTGTCTGCCACTATGTTTCCATACGGATTTTGCAGCAAAGTGCAAAATCCTGTACCGAACAATTATCCCTCTTCTTACTTTCTTCTGTCAGAGTCTGTGAGTATGCCGATATAGTCCCCCATCTTTCCTCTCATCTTCTGCAGAGCTCTGGTGTGGAGCTGAGAAATTCTCGACTCGGACACCTCCAATATATTACTGATTTCCTTCAGGGTCAGATCCTCGTAATAATATAAAACGATTACCTTACGCTCTTTTTCCGTCAAAAGCTCAAGCGCCTGCGCCAGAATCTTCTTCAGTTCATCCCTCTCCAGAATCTCTTCCGGCGAATCAAAGGCTTCGCTCTTCGTGCTCCCCGCCTCATTGGAGACTTCGCTTCCCTGTTCTAAAAACTCATTCAAAGACACCACATTGGTGATCTTCATCTGGGACTGCCAGTCGAGGTACTCCTCGTCCGTAATGCCCAGAAGTTTCGCGATCTCCTCATCTGTGGCGCTCCTGCCATACTGCGTCTCAATCTCCTTGATCGCCGCGTCAATCCGTTTCTGTTTCTGTCTGATCGTCCGTGGAATCCAGTCCATCTTTCGGATCTGGTCGAGAATCGCCCCCCGGATTCTCAGACTGGCGTAAGTCTCAAACTTGACGTCCTTCAGACAGTCAAATTTATCAATGGCGTCGATCAGTCCAAATATCCCGTAACTCACAAGATCCTCATACTCGACATTGTACCCCAGGTACATGCTGAGGCGTCCGGCAACCACCTTCACCAAAGGCGCATATTCCAATATGATCTTTTCCCGTACCTCCGGGGAACCCGTATTCGCGTATTCCTCCCAGAGTTTCTTTTTGCCCGTTTCGTCCATTCTGAGTACCTGCTTATTATTGATTTATTTTACTCCTCTGGTTCCTTTTCTATAACCTCGCCCTCCTCCATGTGGGCGTCCTGTATCTGCTGCTCGAACCGGTCCAGCATAATCTGCAGGATCCGTCCGACAAAATAGAATCCCAGCAGCACACACAACAGAACAATCAGCATCGTCTGCAGATCATAGTGCAGCATCCGCATGGTAATGCTGACAACCGCGCCGGCAAATAACATGACAAAAGGAGGGATCAGTCTGCGCTTTCTCGCCTTTGCTTGTCTCTCCTCTTCCTCACGCTTTTCCCTCGCCTCACGTTCGGCAGCAGTTTCAATCTCATCCTCCGGCGTGATCCCTTCTTCCTGCTCTTCCCCCGTCTCCTGAACTTCCGCCTCTTCCTCGCTGTTCTTCTCTTCCCAATCCACCTTGTTACCCTTCCATCATCTTCCTGCTATCTTATTTTTTATCTTCTTCCCTCTTCCGAATCAGCACCTCTTTCGGACCAGACTGATCAGATCTTGTATTCCTGCTTACCTACCGCACGGATTACAAAATCCCCAGTCTCAGGATAAAAAATAACCGTTCTTCCGAAATTCTTGCCGGTATCTTCCGCCAGAATCGGAATCCGCAGCTCTGCCAGCTTTTTCTTGGTCGCCTGCACATTTCTCTCCCCCACACGCACCATCTCGCTGTTGCTGTTAAAACCAAACATCTGCGCGCCGCCCGCGATCTTTGCCACAAGCCGGCTTCTGTTTGCCCCTTTTCTGGTCACCTGCTTCACAAGCTCCTCTATTCCCGTGTCAGCAAACTTCGGTATATTGGAGTTATTGCGAATCGTCGTCGAATCCGGCAGCATGATGTGCGCCAGCCCGCCGATCTTTGTGACCGGATCACGAAGCGCAATACCTACACAAGACCCAAGCCCCAAGGTTGTAATCCTATCCGGACTGACGCATACATTTAAGTCAGCCATTCCGACCTTTATCTCTACACCCATAACACCGCGTTCTCCCGTTTACACTTTCTTAATCCATACCTATGCCCGCCGTCCGATCAAATATTGATCCCCAGCGCCGATAACATCCTGCCATATGAATCCAGATCAGGAATCAGGATAAAATACCCGTCCAAAACCATCTCGTCAAAAAACTGCGTTTGAATCATCAACATTCTGTCGCCGAGCGCGGCAAACTCTATCGCCGGCACGCTCAATATCGCTCCCGCCATATCCACCGTCAGATCCGGCACGGAAGGATAAATCGCCAGATTTGTAATACTCGAAAGGGAATTCAGATACGAACCCGTGATAATGTTTCCCACCTCTTTTAATGCAGAAAACTCCATCTCGGTAAACTCGTCACCCTCCGACTCCATACCCATCAGCTTGCCGACCAGATGCTTTGCTGCCGCCTTTTCGAGCAGAAACATAATACTGCCCTTGATATCGCCCTCGATGCCGAGGTAGATCCCCGCCATGACCGTCTCTTCGCCGACCATGGCTTCGCCCAGCTCCTTAAACTCCAGCAGCTGCACTTTAGGAACCGCCATATCTACCTTACACTGCATCATCTGTGCCAAAGCTGTGGTCGCATTTCCGGCGCCGATGTTACCTAACTCTCTCAGAACGTCGAAATATTCATTTGACATATCGTCTAATCTGATTTCGCCCACTATCGCTCCTCCTATACGCTCTCCAACACAACCGCATTCAAATCAAGCAGGGAGATCAGTCCCCCGTCGCTCTTCCCGACTCCGCTGAGAAAGTTTGCATTCTCATCTTTCGAGTCATACGCTACTTTTTCAATCCTGTCGTTTTCCAATGTCACCACTTCCTTGACTTCATCAACGATCACACCGATGGTTCCCTGCTGCTCCAGCTTCAGGATGATGATTCTGCTGGATTTCGTCTCCACGTCCTCCTCCAGCCCCATCTTGATGCGGATGCTCATAACGGGAATGACCTCGCCCCTCAGGTTAATGACACCTTTCAGATAATCGTCTACCTTCGGCACTCTGGTAATGTGCGGCATTCTTACGATATTGTCTATGTATTTGATGTCGATGCCGTACTGCTCGTCACCAAGCTTTATCACAATAAACTGTGTTGTTTCTCCCACTGGTCTTAACTCTTCTACTTCATTCATGCTCTCTTCCTCCCTCCTGTCAGATCAATGAGTTGGCATCCAGAATCAGCGCCACCTCACCGTCGCCGAGTACCGTCGCGCCGCTGATAATCTTGCACTTACTGATATATTTGCCGAGCGACTTGATAACGATTTCCTGCTGCCCGATCAGCTCATCCACCACGAGACCTGCAAGCTTATCGCCCTTCTTAACGACAACCACAACCAGGTTTTCTTCCGGGTCTTTTTTGCTCGGGATATCCAGGATCTCATTCAGACGTATCAGCGGGATTACCAGATCACGCAGCTGAATGACTTCTTTCGCCTGTACCAGATTCACATCGCTGGGCGGGATATCCTCAATCGTCTGAATGGAGCCGAGCGCGATGGCATATTTCTCGTTGCCGATCTCCACCATCAGAGCCTGAATGATGGCAAGTGTAAGCGGCAGCCTGATCGTCCACGTACTGCCCTCGCCGAGTTTGGACTTCACCTCCACTTCACCGCTTAAGGACTCAATCATGGATTTCACCACGTCCAGACCCACGCCTCGTCCCGACACGTCCGAAACCACCTTCGCGGTGGAGAAACCGGCGTTGAACAGCAGATCTATGATCTCCTTCTCGCTCATCGCATCACCCTGTTCCGGGGTAATGACGCCGCGCTCTATCGCCTTGTTCTTAACTGCCTTTGTATCAATACCGTTACCGTCATCCCTCACCTCGATGACAACGTTATTACCATCCTGATATGCGTCGAGGAAAATAGAACCGACTTCCGGCTTCCCTCTCTCCTTACGCACCGCAGCGGACTCCAGTCCATGGTCTGCGGAGTTACGGAGCAGGTGCATCAGCGGATCGCCGATCTGGTCCACCACGGTACGGTCGAGCTCCGTCTCCTCACCGCTCATGTACAGTTCCATCTTCTTACCCAGCTTCTTCTGCAGGTCGCGGACCATACGGGGGAACTTATTCACCGTGCTCTCGATAGGCACCATCCTCACCTTCATAACCGACTCGTGGAGGGATGTGGTCACACTTTCCAGATACTCGATCTGCTCGTTCACCGCCTGGCTGGAATTGCCGGACATCGCGGATGCCGATACGAGCGAGTTCTTCGCGATAATCAGCTCGCTGACCAGATTCATCAGCGTATCCAGTTTCTCTATATCCACTCTGACAGTCCGATTCACCACGGGCTTATTCACAGGCGCCTTCTTCGCCGCAGGAGCCGGTGTGGGCGCGGGCGTCTGTGCGCTTTCCGCGGGAGCCGCCGCCGGGGTCTCCGCAGAAGTCTGTGCCGCCGGCACCGGCTGGGCCGTCTGCGCGGGAGCCTCAGCCGCTGCCCCCTCTGTCTCCGCCGCATGGGATTCCTCTGTTTCCGCCGCGCCAACGTCATCAAGATTCAGCGCGCTGCCGGAAACATCCTCAATCTCAGACACGCTCCTTGCCGCCGTCAGGACCTCATTCAGATCCGCCTCGGAGACAATGATCAGACTGAAATGCAGGTCAAACTTTTCATCCTCGATATCCTGGGAAGAAGGGTCAGAAACAATGATTTCGCTCGTCTCCTCGATCGCCTTAAACACGAGGAACGCCCTTGCCGCCTTCAGGATACAGGACTCCTGTACCTTCACCGTCAGCCCGTACACGCCCTTGCCCTGCTTGATCGCCTCGCTAAGTACGCTCTGCTGACTCTCGTTCAGCTTAATTCCTACAAAACCGCCCACCGCTGCCTCAGCTGCAGCCTGCGCCTGAGGCGCCTGTGTCTGCCCTGCAGACGCGCTGCTGTCCTCGGAGCCGTCGCTCATAATATCATTCAGACGCTTAATCAGCGCACCGTTATCATTTGTACCCTCGTCAGAGCTCTCCCTGATGTTCGTATTATACTCCTCCAGCGCGTCAAGACACTGGAACAGCACATCGATCATATCCGCTTTCACTTTGATATTGCCGTTTCTCACCTCGGAGAAAACATTTTCCATATCATGTGTCAGCGTCTGCATTCTCTTATAGCCCATGGTTCCCGCCATACCCTTCAGGGAATGGGCGGCACGGAAGATCTCATTGATCGTATCCATATTCTCCGGATCCTGCTCCAGAGAAAGGATCTGCGTATTCAGATTCTGCAGATGTTCATTGGTTTCATCAAGGAAAATCTCAAGATACTGGCTTACATCCATATTATTTTACCCCCACGTTTGTCGTGATTTCCTGTGCGATCTGATCCAGCGGCACTACCTGATCCGCCAGTCCCGCGTTCACGGCGCTCTTCGGCATCCCGTACACGGCGCATGTACTCGCCTCCTGGACAATCACATGTATTTTCTTTTTCTCCTTCAGATGTTGGATTCCTTCTGTACCGTCCGCGCCCATCCCCGTCATCACCACGCATACAATCCTGTCAAATCTGCTGTCCATCAGGGATTCATACATGTAGTTCGCGCAGGGTTTCACACCTTCTCTTGACGGTTCATCCGAATAATGGATCGTATATTTGCCCCCCATATTCACGATATTCAGATGCTTACCGCCCATGGAAATATATACATAGCCGGGCATAAGCACATCCCCCTCCGCCGCTTCCTTCACCGTAACTTCGCTCAGCGTGTTCAGCCGCTCTGCAAGGGACGCCGTAAATCCGGCAGGCATATGCTGCACCACCACCACCGGAACCTTCAGGTTCGCCGGGAATTTTGGAATAACCGCCTGCAGCGCCTTGGGTCCGCCCGTGGAACTTGCCAGCGCCACAATCTGGCTGCCCGGATTGTAAACTGCTTTCCCCGAAGGCGGCGCGGGCGCCCTTTTCTCCACCGCCGGAGCCGGAGCCATCCTGCCCGCAAGGTTCCTCGCCGCTCCCGCCCTGGGAACCGGCGACGGTCCCGCCGGAGCCGAAACCGGAGTCTGTGCCGGAGCCGGGTAGTCCAAATCCGTCACCGCGGCAAGAATACGCAGCAGCCCCTGACTGAAAGTCCCGTTACGGCAGTCCAGCGCGCTGGTAGGCTTGTGAATAAAATCCAGCGCCCCCAGCTCCAGTGCGTCCAACGTAACCTTCGCGCCGTCCGCGGTGTCCGTGCTCGCCATGATGATCTTCGCCGAAATCTTACGTTTCTGCAGCTCCTTTAAAAGTTCCAGACCATTCATCTGCGGCATATTCACATCAAGCACGACCGCATCATAGGTTTTCCTGCTGAGCAGACTCAGTGCTTCCAGACCATTTACAGCCCTGTCCTGTACACGGAATCGCTTATCCGATTCAATTATATCACAGAGCACTCTTCTCATGAGTGCAGAGTCGTCAACCAGCAATATATTTTTCATTTTCTACCTCCGGCAGATCAGCCACCCGCTTTTTTATGGGTTTTCCTCGCCTCATCAAAAATATACTGAATTATTTCCTCTCTGTCCTGGGGATCCACATTCACATACTGCACGCGGTGGTCGAACACACCCGGCTCCTTCTCCAGTTCATTCACTGCCAGAACCTTCCCCACAAGCCGGTACTCTTTCTCCCTGCCATCAATCTGCAGGTGGTACTTGCACAGGATCAGGCTGTTCACCTCGTAAGCATAGTATGCGACAAACCGCAATCCGCCACCGCTGATATCCACAATCACACTGCTCTTAAGCGGCAGCGCCGGCAGCATTTCCTCCTGCGCCGCAACAGCGATCTCTTCCTCCTCGCCGAGCTGTCTGGAATCCATCTCCAGTGCGCAGCTGAAACGGTAATACTCGCGTCTCTGGTAGTTTCGCAGATTACTCGTCAGATCCATCACAAGCACATACTGCCCGTTATGGCGGTATCGGTCCGCCACCCGCGCCGTACACTGGTAAACCACGTTATTCCCGTAAAAATACATATCGTACTCGCCATCCACCGGCAGGAGAATCAGCTTGCCATCCTCAATCGGCATCGCCACCTCCACACGGCTCTCCGTCAGTACCTTAAGCACCTGGCTCCGATGCGACCTGCGCTTTCTGCTGTCCTCCGGCTCCTTCTCCCTGCCTATCGCCTTGAGTTCTATCTCTCCTCCCGGCACCGCGTACTTTGATAACACTTCTGACATCTTTTACCTCCCGGCATAAATACCTGCCGCCCTATTTTCCGGATATGATATGGGAAAAAAATGCCGCCATACCACGTCTCGGAATCGTTTTGTCCAGTTCCTTATTCATCAGCTTCGCCGCAATGATTTCATAGGCAATCGCTGATCTTGCCCTGGGATTGTCTAACGATACCGGCATCTGCTGCATCACAGCCTTTGCCAGAAGCTGATCCTGCGGGATCATTCCCAGATAGGAAATCGGCACCTTGAGATACCGCTCCACCACCGTTTCCAGTTTTCCGTAAAGCGAAAGCGCATCCTGCTCCCCCGTCACTTTGTTTGCCAGTACCTTCACCTGCGTTCTCTCCGCCTTGTAGCGGGGATGACGGCTCAGCGCCTTGAGGAGCGAATAGGAATCCGTGATCGAAGTCGGTTCGGGCGTGGTCACCAGAAGAATTTCACCGCTCGCCACGAGAAATTCCAGCACCGAATCGGAAATTCCGGCGCCGGTATCCACGATAATGGTATCCGTCATCTCGTCCAGCTCCGCCAGATTATCTATGATGGTCCCCAGATTATCCTTATCCAGATTCGACATTCCCGTGATTCCGGAACCGCCCGATATAAAACCCACCTCCATGGGTCCCCAAGTGATGATATCACTGATGCTCTTTCCCTGATAAATTAGATCACATAAGTTATGTTTTGGGACCGCCCCGAACATGATCTCTATGTTTGCCAGCCCGAAATCAGCGTCCAGAATAATAACCTTCTGTCCCATTTTGCGGAACTGTATTGCCAGATTGATCGCCGTGTTTGATTTTCCGACGCCTCCCTTGCCGCTTGTTACGGTGATGACCCTTGCCAGAGGACGTTTCGGCGGAACGCTTCCCTTTATTATCCTTCTCAGTTGTTCAGCCTGATCCATTATAACCAGATCTCCTCCTTAGTTGTTCCTCCGGTCAGCTCTTCCCGCCGAGCAGCCTCTTGACTGTCTTCTGCGGATTAAAGTCCTCAATGTCATCCGGCACATTCTGTCCATATGTCACGTAGGACAGCGACGCACCCGTATAGAGCCGCAGATTTAGAAGATTTCCCAGCGTCGTCGTCTCGTCCAGCTTCGTGAAGATCAGCTTATAATCCGCCATCTCCTTATAGGAATCCGCTATACTGATTAGGTCTTTGTACTTCGTCGTAGCGCTTAAGACAAGGTGCACCTCGCTCTCCACCCTGTCGTCCACGGAATGTATAATATTACGCATGTTATCTTTCTGCGTCATGTTCTGGTGGGAATGTCCCGCCGTGTCAATCAGAATATAGTCGTAATCCTTAAAGTCCTCCAGCGCCTTGTTGATTTCCTCCACCGTGTAGATCACACGGAAGGGCACCTCCAGAATATTCGCGTAGGTACGCAGCTGCTCCGCCGCTGCAATACGGTAGGTATCAGCCGTCAGGAGCGCCACCTTCTTCTTCTCATCCACACGGAACTTTGAGGCGATCTTGGCAATCGTAGTCGTCTTTCCGACGCCGGTGGGACCGATAAAGAACACCAGCTTAATACCGTTTGACGCAGGCTCGATACCGCTCGGCTTGCCAAACTTGAGTATCATCTTCTGATAAATATTCGCCAGCGCATAGTCAAAGGGAATATTCGGCTTGTTTATCAGTTCGATCTCCTCCATGATCTCCCTGGCGTACTTTTCATCCACCTCATTCTCCAGCATGGTATTATGCAGAAGGTGCATGAATTTGTCTGTTTCCGTCTCTTCCTTCTTCTCCTCCTGCGCCTCTTCCTTCTCCTCCTCGGGCTTTTGAAGCTGCTGCTCCAAGAGCGACTGCAGGCTGTCCAGTTTCTCTTCTATGGCGCTGTTGTTTTCCCGTTTTTCCTTTACGGCGCTGCCATCCTGCTTCTCATGGGTTTCCATAACAGGTGTATTGTTAGCAGACGCACTCTTCGCCGCCTCTTCTTCTTTATTCTGGCTGGAAGCAATCACACTGTTAATTGCCGACACGGCCGCCGTCAGCTTCTCGCTCTCCTCCTCAAGCGCCACCGTAACCTCCATCATGGGAGTCTTCAGGAACGCGAAAAGACCCTTGGGTTTCACGGGCTTCACGTTCATCACGACCACGCCTTCCCCCAGTTCCGCCCTGGCGTTCTCAATCGCTTCCTTTTCGGTTTTCGCAGTAAATTTCTTGATTATCATTATGCTGTCACCATCCCAACAGACTGTAATTCAACGCTTGATTCCACCTCGTTGTAGGACACAACAACCAGATCCCTGTAGTAGTCCTCTGTCAGCTTTTTAAAGTAAGCACGCACAATCGGTGAGGTAATCACAAGCGGGATCTTGCCCAGATCTTCCAGCTTCTTGATCTCTACGCCAAGAGACTCCATAATATCCTTCGTCTTTGCGGGATCGAGAGTCAGATACGCGCCCTGCTCCGTCTGCTTGACGCTCGCCATAATCTCCTGCTCCAGTTTCGGGTCTAACGTCACAACGCTGGTCGTCTCGTTTGCAGGGAAGAACTTGCCCGAAATCGCGCGTTTCAGACTCTGTCTGACATACTCCGTCAGGATATCGGTGTCTCTGGTCGTCGGCGCGTAATCCGCCAGCGTCTCGAAAATAGTAAGCAGATCCCTGATGGAAATGCCTTCCCTTAAGAGGTTCTGCAATACTTTCTGTATCTCGCCGAGCCCCAGAAGCTTCGGATAAAGCTCCTCCACAAGCGAGGGATTGCTCTCCTTTAAGTTGTCCACCAGACTCTGTACATCCTGTCTCGTCAGGAGCTCGGATATGTACTGTCTGATAATTTCCGTCAGGTGCGTCGCAATGATGGACGGAGGATCCACTACTGTATAGCCCATGCTCTCCGCACGTTCCCGCTGCCCCTCCGTGATCCAGATGGCGGGCAGGTGGAAGGACGGCTCGAAAGTCGGGATACCTGTGATCTCCTCCTCCACATAGCCGGGGTTCATCGCCATGTAGTGGTCGAAAAGGATCTCGCCCTCGCTGACCTGCACACCCTTTATTTTAATAATATATTGGTTTGGATTCAACTGTATGTTATCACGCAGACGAATAATCGGCACAACCGTACCGAGTTCCAGCGCGATCTGCCTTCTGATCATAACCACGCGGTCCAGAAGGTCGCCTCCCTGGTTGACATCCGCCAGCGGAATAATGCCGTAGCCGAACTCCAGCTCGATGGGATCAACCTGTAAAAGCGAAGTGACATTCTCCGGCTGCCTGATCTCCTCCGCCGCCGCTTCTTCCTCGTCCGCCTCGTGCTCAATCACCGCCGTCTCAATGGTGCCTGCCATCACTCTGCCGACTACAACGAATACCAGACCAAGCCCCACGAACACAACCGGGTTCAGAGGGGTGACTATGCCCAGGAAAGCCAGAACCGCGCCCACCAGATACAGTACCTTGGGCGTACCGAAGAGCTGGCTGATCAGGACCGTGCCGAAATCCGCCTCCTTGGAACCCTTCGTCACAAGAATACCTGTGGCGAGAGAGATCAGCAGGGACGGGATCTGGCTCACCAGACCGTCACCGATGGTAAGGATCGTGTATTTGTTCAGCGCCTCCGTCATCTCCATCCCCTGCCGTAACACACCGAATGCAATACCGCCCACGATATTGATGAATGTGATCACCAGACCTGCGGTCGCGTCTCCCTTTACATACTTCACGGCACCGTCCATGGATCCGAAGAAAGTCGCTTCCTCCTGAATCTTTTCCCGGCGCTTTTTCGCCTCCTCATCCGTGATGGCGCCGGTGTTTAAGTCCGCATCGATTGCCATCTGCTTACCGGGCATCGCATCCAGCGTAAATCTCGCCGTCACCTCAGCCACACGCTCGGAACCTTTGTTGATAATCATAAACTGCACAATAATCAGAATGATGAACACCAAAATACCGATGACAAGATCACCGCCGCCCACGTACTCGCCGAAGGTCTGCACCACGTTTCCGGCGTCGCCCTTAGACAGAATCAGTCTCGTCGAAGAGACGTTCAGGGCAATCCTGAAAATGGTCGTGAAGAGCAGGATTGTCGGATAGAAAGACATCTGCAGCACTTCGTTGGTGAACATACAGCCAAACATAATGGTAAAGGCGACCGCGATATTGCAAGCGAGGAGCACATCCAAAAGCCCCGAACTGATCGGAACAATCAGCATGATAAAAGCCGCAAGCAGGTACATGGCAACGCCTACGTCTCCAATCTTCAATTTCTGCATCGCGAATCACCTCCTTTCAAAATTTCCTTATACTTTCCCCTTCAAATGGTAGACGAAAGCCAGCACTTCCGCCACCGCCTGATACAGTTCCGGCGGCACTACGCTGCCCACGTCCACATTCGCGTAGAGCATACGTGCCAGGGGTTTGTTTTCTACAATCTCAATGTGGTTTTCCTTCGCCACATCCTTAATCTTCTGCGCCAGATAATCGGCGCCCTTCGCCACCACATAGGGGGCGTCGTAAAGTTCAGGCTCATACTTGATCGCCACGGCAAAGTGGGTCGGGTTCGTGATAACCACATCCGCCTCAGGCAGCTGCTGCATCATGCGGCGTCTGGATGCCTCCATCATTCTCTGCCTCTGCTTGCCCTTGATCTGCGGATCACCTTCCTGGTTCTTGTACTCGTCCTTAACCTCCTGCTTTGTCATCTTCATGTCTTTCTTGAACTTGATCTTCTGATAGGCAAAGTCGGCGGCTGCAATCAACATATAGAAAAGGGATATCCGGATTCCCAGATTAATAACAAGTGTTCCGACCTGAGCGATTCCCTGATTCAGGGACACATCATACAGCATGTAAATCGGGGGCATGTTTTTCTCCAGGTAATTGTACACCACATACCCGATTAATGTCAGCTTCAATACGGATTTTAAGAGTTCCATCAGGGAATTTGCCGAAAAAATCCTCTTAACCCCGCTCACCGGATTCAGTTTATTGAATTTCGGCTGGAGCGGCTTCGTCGTCATCTTCCACTTTACCTGTAAAAGGTTCGTGACAAAAGCCACCAGAAAACCCACCAGCAGAAACGGAGCGATAATCTGCAGGATCCGCAGCAGGGACTGCACAAAAAGCATCCGGAACGTCTGTGTCTGGATATGCCCGTCGTAGAGCTTCACATACGTCGGAATCTGGGAATAAATATCGTACATATTCCCCACAAAAACCGTTCCCATATATTCAACTAGGAAACGCATCATCAGAAAAGCGGCAAGCATCTCAAAGGCGCTGGTCACCTCCCTGCTCTTTGCCACCTGCCCTTCTTTTCGGGCATCCTCCAGCTTTTTACTGGTGGGTTCTTCGGTTTTTTCTCCGCCCGGACCATCCTTGGCAAAGAACTGGAGATTATACTCTAAGATCAAATCATCCCCTCCACAAAGGATACAATCATCCGCTTCATCTGTGTGAATATGTTGTCTGACAGTACAGGCAGCATACGTACTGACAGGAAGAGGATCACCAACCCCACAAGCACCTTAAGCTGCATACCGATAGCAAACATGTTAAGCTGCGGGGACACCTTTGCCAGCACGCCAAGCACACAGTTCAGAAAAATCATGGCACAGAAAATCGGCAGTATAATGCGGAATCCGATCGCTATATAATCCCCCAGGAACAGGAGAATGGATTCCAGCAGCGCCTCCCGCTTAAAAACCGCGCCATTTATCGGAATTAAGGTAAAGGTATCCGCCAGCGCCCGGATCAGGTACTGGTACAGACCCGAAATAATCATAAAAAGCGTAAACATGTACTGATAAAACACACCCGTGAAGGTCGCCTGTTCCCTTGTCGTCGGGTCAATCAGCGAAACCATGGACAAACCGATCTCCATGTCTACGATACTTCCCGCAAAGGAAGTCACCGTGGTGCATATCTGCGCACCCCAGCCGATCAGGAATCCCGTCAGCGCCTCCTTCATCACAATCACCGCATATCCGAGAAGCGTGTTGTAAACCACCTCATTGCGGTCCAGCGACACATAGAGAAGATAAGCGAAAAAGATGCTGAAACCGATCTTCACCCGCCGCGGCACATTTGACATGCTGAAAAACGGAGCAACGTACACGAAGCAGCTGACCCGCACGAGAATCAACAGAAAATATTCCAAATCCGCATAAGTAAAGCTGATATCTAGCATATTGTCACTTTCCCACAGCAGAAATTACCTTTATCCAAGATAAAGATTAAAATCAGTCCACAGCCCTGTCATAAACTCCACCATGCTATTCATAACCCAGTGACCCATGACAATCAGCGACAGAAAAATCGCCAACACCTTCGGCACAAAGGTAAGCGTCTGCTCCTGGATGGAGGTGACGGTCTGAAAAATACTCACAATCAAACCGACGCACAGGGATACCAACAGCATCGGCGCACTGCATTTGATAATTGTATAGATTGCCTGTTCGGCAATGGCTGTGACGTCATTGACTGTCATCTGCACTCACTCCTAATAATAGAATGTTTCTACTACTCCCTTAATTACCAGATACCAGCCGTCCGCCAGCACGAACAGCAGAATCTTGAAGGGCATGGAAATCGTGGTCGGTGGCAGCATCATCATACCCATACTCATCAGCGTGGATGCCACCACCATATCAATCACAATAAACGGAATATAAATGAGGAAACCGATAATAAACGCCTGCCGCAGCTCGTTGATAATAAACGCGGGCACCAGCACGCTGATCGGTATGTCGTCCAATTCGCCGCTCCATTCGGTCCGGGAGAGATCCATGAAGAAATTGACATCGCTCATCTGGGTCTGCCCATACATAAACTGCCTGATCGGCGCCGCAGCCGCCGTAAGCGCCTCCTCCTGCGTCAGTTCCCCCGCCTCAAAAGGCACTATCGCATCCGTATAAACTGCCGCTATTGTAGGCTGCATCACATAGAAAGTCAAAAACAGGGCGATGCCGATCAGCACCGTATTTGGTGGAGCCGTCTGCGTGTTTAATGCCTGTCTCGTAAAATGGAGTACAATAATAATCCTCGTAAACGAGGTTAACATAATAATCAATGACGGTGCAATAGCAATCAAGGTAAGAATCATCAGAATACGCAGTGTACCGTTCACACTGCCATTACCATTGTTGTACGTAACCGTCACCGTATTGGCGATATTCAGTTCAGCCAGATCTTCGGCACTCTCCGAAGCACCGGGCGGGTCCACATTGGTTCTCTCATTTTCCGTACCGGTGAGATTGGAGTCCCGGTAAGGGGTATCAGTCACCACTGATTCCGTCACCGCTTCGGGTCTGTTATCCTCCACTGCATAGGCGTTCTGCCCCCAGCTAAGATACAATATGCCTGCCACCATCAGCAGGCATATTAATTTTGCCAAATGATATCCGGAAAAATATCTCTTCATTCGTCTCGCCCGTCTTCTTTTTCCAGGATTCTTTCTTTCTGTATTTTTGCGAGTACATCCCTAAAAGTGGATGCACTACCTAAAGACCCCTCGGGAAAGCTTAAATCCTCCTCGGGAATCTCTGATAACATTGTAACAGTATCTTTGCAGACTGCAACTGCCAAATACTTCCGTCCGATCCGAACAATCTGCACGTACTTATTATTTGACAGCCGGAGCGACTCAATCAGCTCCATGTTCGCGCCCACAGACCTGCTCTTCTGGTAACCCCCGATCCATCTGGTCACAAGGGCGGTGATCGCCAGCACAAACACAAACAGCAGCAATACCGTCATAAACTGCACATAGGAGTCAGTCCTGTCTGATAATGCAGCGGTAAGAAGCATTATCCGACAACCTTCTTCACAGCCTCTAAGACACGGTCAGCCTGGAAAGGTTTTACGATGAAATCCTTGGCGCCGGACTGAATGGATTCGATAACCATTGCCTGCTGACCCATGGCGGAACACATAATAACCATAGCGCCGGGATCGCCCTCTTTAATCTTCTTGAGAGCCTGGATACCATCCATCTCAGGCATCGTGATGTCCATCAGCACAAGATCGGGTTTCAGCTCGTTGTACTTCTCAACCGCTTTTGCGCCGTTCTCAGCCTCTCCTGCCACGTTATAGCCATTCTTTGTCAGGATGTCCTTGATCATCATTCGCATAAACGCTGCATCATCACATACTAAAATATTTTTTGCCATCTCTCTTCTCCTATCACATATTATTTGATAATTTCGGTTACCCGAATACCAAAGCTTTCCTCAATAACTACTACTTCACCTTTTGCTACGAACTTGCCGTTGACCAGAATATCAATCGGTTCACCGGCAATCTTATCCAGTTCAATGATCGTGCCCGGTGCAAATTCCAGAATCTCCGAAATGGACTTGGATGTTCTGCCTAGCTCTACCGTTACTTCCAACGGCACATCCTTGATCAGTTCGATATTTTCCTGACTCTGCAGCGGGTTGAAATCGCTGGCGAAACTCTGGAACTGAACAGGCTGCACATTCATATTAGGCTGCGGCATCATTTGGGGCATCATCTGCATCTGCGGCATCATCTGGGGCATTCCCATCTGTGGCATTCCCATCTGCATCTGGCTCATATCCATCTGCGGCATCTGCTGCTGCGGCATTGGTTGCGGTGCAGGAGCCGGCGCTGGCGCCGCTGGTGCAGGTGCGGGAGCCGCGGCAGGTGCAGGTGTCTCATCGCCACCCTGGCTGGTAATGAAGGTATCATAAATTTCCTTCGCGAACTCCACTGGGTACAACTGCATAATCGTGGAATCCACCAGCTCGTCAATCTGCATCCTGAAGGAAATCTTTACGAAAGTGCCGCTCAGGAACTCTGCGATATCGCCGCCTGACTTAAACGCCGTCAGGTCTACCAGACTTGCCTCCGGCGGGCTGATATCAATCATCTTTCCGAGCATGGTAGAAAGTGACGTGGCAGAGGAACCCATCATCTGGTTCATCGCCTCTGAGATCGCGGAGAGATGCAGCTCTCCCAACTCCCCGTCCGTATTGCTGCCATCACCGCCCATCATCAGGTCGGTAATGATCTTTACATCATGCTCCTTTAAGATCAGGATATTCGATCCATCCAGTCCCTGGGTATATTTAATCAGAATAAATACGCAGGGCTTTTCATAATCTTCCAGCACATTCTTCCAAGTTGCCATCTTAACCACAGGCGTCGTAATATTGACCTTGCGGTTTACAATGGAGAACAGGGTGGTAGCAGATGCGCCCATGCTGATATTGGCAACTTCGCCGACAGCGTCCTTCTCGATATCCGACAGAAGCGAATCATCCGCTTCATCTCCGCCGAAACCTGCGGTACTTTCATCCGCGGCATCCCCGGAAGAATCGTCTGTACCATTCAAAAGCGCATTTATTTCATCCTGTGATAACATTCCGTCCATGCTTTTATTCCTCCCCCTCTCTGATCACCGAAGTGACTCTCACAGCGTTCTTCTCCCGGCTGCTTCCCGGAAGTGCGGTGAATTTTCTGATATTACCCACATACACCGTAAGATCCTGTTCTACCTCGGTATCTAATCGTATGATGTCGCCGATCTGCAGATTTACAAAATCGGCAACCGATATGCTCGTCTTTCCCAGCACTGCCTTGACAGGAACATCCACTCTCTTGATGAGCGCTTCGATGTACTCCTCGAAATCCTCGTCATCCGATTCCTGCAGATTCGCGTACCAGAACTTCGTATTGAGCTTATCCATGACGCTCTCCAACGTGAAGAAGGGGAGACATACATTCATAAACCCTTCCACTTCACCCACCTTCATATTTAAGGTGACAATGGCTATCATATCATTCGGTGCAATAATCTGTGCGAACTGGGAATTCGTCTCAATTCTCTCCAACATGGGATTAATGTCCACCACGTTCTTCCATGGTTCCCGCATAAGCTGCATACAGACTACCATCATCTTCTCTATGATCGTCATCTCAATCTCGGTGAACTCCCTGCCCTTTTCCAACGGGTCACCAGCACCGCCCAACATCCGATCTATCATGGTAAATCCCAACTGGGATGCCAGCTCAATCAAAATCATTCCACCCAGCGGATGAAAATTGACTACACCCAGAATAACCGGATTCGAAAGGGAGTTGGAAAACTCCGAAAAGATAACCGTCTCGGAACTGGTTACCGATATCTGTATATTCTTTCGAAGATATACCTGCAGGCTCGTGGAAAGCAGACGCCCGTAATGCTCGTATATAATTTCCAAAGTGCGCAGATGTTCTCTTGAGAACTTGGTCGGACGCTTAAAGTCGTAATCCTTAATCTGTTTATCATCCGCGCCATTCAGTTCATTCGTGTCCAACTCACCGCTGCTCAGAGCGGCAAGCAGATTATCTATCTCGCTCTGTGATAGTACCTCACCCACGAAAGTTCACCTCCTGTGGCAGTGTCATTTAGTCTAAGTACTATCCAAACATGATGTCGCCAAAGGACACGTTATAGATAAACTTGGAATCAAACATGGTTTGTATTCTACCGATAATTTCCTTCTTAATCGCTTCCTGATTGTCACGCGCTTCTTCCGCCGTGTAGTGGGCGAAAACGCTGTTGATCTCATCTTTAATCAGGCCTTCCATCGTCGCCAGGCTTTCTGCGGAGCCATACTCCTTATAGCCGTCAGCCTTTGTGTTAATGGAAAGGGTAATGGAAACGACACAATAGTGATCCTTATCTTCCCCCTCGTTCTTTTTCAGCGGGATCGTCATAGGTTCCGCAAAAGAGTAAGTCTCTGTATCCGCCATGGAAACAGCTTCCTCCGCCCCGGCGCCCTCTGTGCCGGAGGACAGCTCCAGATTCAGAGCCGTAGCGATGTTGTCAACCAGCGCGGCGGTCTTCTTGGAAGCGCCCGTCACACTGAACATCATTATGGCGGTCAATACAATGTTTACAATCAACAACGCCAGAATAATAACGGAAATCAGATTCTTTTTCATAATCTTCGTCTTCTCCTTCTACACTTATCTTCTTAATAAGAACTGAGAGAATTATATATTTTAATCTCAACTCTTCTGTTCTTCGCTCTTCCCTCAGGCGTGGCATTGTCCGCCACCGGAAGATATTCACCGCGGCCCGCATGTTTGATGTTCGCCGGGTTCAGATTTGTGATCGAGAGGATATAGTCAAATACCGATAACGCGCGCCCCGAACTCAATTCGTTGTTATTGGAATACTTTGCGCCTGACATAGGAACATTATCCGTATGTCCCTCAATCTCAATCGTACCTTCCGCATAACGTTCCAGAATCAGGCCCACCTGATCCAGAACCGGTTTCGCCTCGTCTTTCAAAAGTGTGCTGCCCGAGTCAAAAAGCAGCGACCCTTTCAACGTAAGCTGGACAAACTGTGCGGTAAACTGTATCTCCACCTCATCCGCCATATCCCTCTCGTCGACCGCCTCCTGAATCTTCTCGGCAAGCGTTTCGGATTCCTCCATCTGCGCTTCCTCAAGCTGCTCTTTTGCAGCAGCCGCACCATCGGCCACATCCTCGGATATAATCTCGCCGTCGTCCATCTTGCCTGTACTGTTTATAAATTCATCCAGTTCATTAAGCTGGCTGACACCGTTGCTGATCAGCATACCGTCACCGATCGCCTGCGCGCCTCCTTCAAACACTGAAAACATCTGATTAAAGGAAGCCACAACCTTTTCCTGCTTCACCTCGTCGACCGTAGACATCGAGAACAACAGCACAAAGAAGCATAGCAGAAGGTTCATCAGGTCAGAGAACGTGGCCATCCACGCCGGACTGCCCTTGGGGGCCTCTTCCTGCTGCTTCTTAGCCATCCGCCTCACCTCCGCCTTCGTCTCCCGCGGAACCTCTGTCCGCAGGTGCAATGAAGGATTTCAACTTCTCTTCAATTACGCGGGGGTTCTCGCCCGCCTGAATGGAAAGAAGGCCTTCAATCTCGATTTCCTTCACCATCATCTCTTCCGCGTTCTTATTCTTTAATTTCGTGGAAACCGGTGCACAAATCCAGTTCGCCAGCACGGAACCGTAGAAAGTCGTAACCAGTGCGACCGACATATTCGGACCGATGGTTGCGAAATCCGACAAATCCCTAAGCATGTTAATCAAACCGATCAGGGTTCCGATCATACCCCACGCAGGACCCATAGCCGCGATATTTTCCCAAAAACCTATCTTATCCTTATGTCTGCCCTCCACACTTACCAACTCTGTCTCCATAATCGCACGCACAAGCTCAGGATCGGTACCGTCAACGATCAGCAGGATGCCCTTTTTCAAAAAGTCGTCCTCGATGTCGCTGGCCGCTTCTTCCAGAGACAGGAGTCCTTCTTTACGGGCCACGTTGGAAAGCTCTATGATTTTCTGAATAATCCCGGGTACATTCATGCTGGACGTCTTAAAGATCAATCCCATACTCTTAAGACCCGCTACGAAATCAGGTATCGTGTAACTAGCAAAAATACACATGAAGGAACCGCCGAATGTAACCAAGATCGACGGCATATCTATGAATCCAAACACAGTGGAGAAATCCTTTCCCCACACCATACCGAATATCATCAGTCCAAAACATGCTACCAAGCCAATAACCGAAGCTATATCCATATGTACACACCCACTTTTACACTAGTCTGCAAAAATATCCTTTCTATACGATTTTACTAAATTTTTCACTTCTTGTCTACTTTCTTTTACAATTATTTTCCGTCCCGTTGTAAAAGACAGCACCGTATCGGGGGTTTCCTCCACCAGCTCCAGCAAATCCGGATTGATCAGCACTTTCACCCCGTTTATCTTCGTGACCTCTACCATAGGCAACCCCCCTTATTCCTTCCTACGTAATACAACTCATTCATTTTACCACACATCTGCCAAAACTGCAAAAAGAAATTTTACCAATTCAAACCCCTTACGCGCAAAAAAGGGGACTTTTGCGCGGCATCCCGCGCATAAGTCCCCTTATTCTTTTACATTATCAGCGTTTCAGATTTACAAGCTCTTCCAGCATGGAATCGGAAGTGGTGATAATACGGCTGTTCGCCTGGAAACCACGCTGTGTGGTGATCATCTCGGTGAACTCGCCCGCCAGATCCACGTTACTCATCTCCAGTACGCCTGATTCCATGGAACCCTCGCCGTCGGAGGTGATGTCTATGCCGGTACCGTCGAACTCGCCGGAGTTCAATGTCGTCCTGTAGAGGTTGTTGCCCGCCTTCGCGAGACCCGACGCGTTGGCAAACTTTGTCACCGCGATCTGCCCTAACACTTTGGAAAGACCGTTGTCGTAGGAAGCCCTGATCTTACCGTCCTGACCTATCTCTACACCGATCAGCGCACCCTCCTTACGGCCGGTGCCGAGGTTGTTCTCGCTGCCGTCGCCGTTGTCGTAGGCAACTGTGGACGTCTTTCCGTTGTTGACATTCCGGAGCGTCGAGAAGTCAATGGAAATATCGCTGAAGTGACCGAGGTCAACGACCTGACCCGTCAGATCCGTGGCGGAACCTGCGAAGTCAAGCGTTACCGCCGTCTGCTCCTGTCCTCCCACATAGGAGAACTTACCCGTCTTGGTATCAAACGCAAGAGAGTTACCTATAAAGTGCTCATCCCGCGTGACACTCGCGTGACCGTCAGGGGTAATATAGTTGATGCTGTACGCCGTATTGTCGGTGGATGTCAGACCATAGGCACGCTGCAGAATCTCCGCCTTATGCTCATCCGTGTCATAAGGTATGGTTACGCCAAATGTTCCTGTGGCGGAAAGAACGGAATCTTCCGTCGTCTTAAACTTCGCCTCAAAAGACAGGGTCACTGCTCCCTTGTCATCTATCGTAACCGGATTCGGAATCGTCATCCCGGTACCGCCGAGCTGCCCCAGAATACTTGCCCAGCTCGGATCACCGGTTATCATGTTATCCGTTATCTTTACCGGCTCACCATAAGTCCCATCCGCCTTTTTCTCCGCATAGTAATATGCCCCGTCCTTCTCGTCGTAGGTCAGACCGTACTGCTCCTGAAGAATCTTCTTATCCAGCGTCACCTCACCCGTCATGGTAATCTCTGTGCCTGCTGCTACATTACCGGCAGTGGTAGGATTTGTCACCTTCAGGTTCTGCGCCATTCCCATCATCACGTTGTCCGAAAAACCGTCAAGAATCTCGCCGTACTGGTAATTCACCGTAAAGGTAGGCGGAGTTGTCGTGCCGTCATAACTCACACTGCCGTCGTCAGGAAGTCCGTACACCTTCGTCTCGGTAATATGTCTCTCCTCTCCAAAGGACGCGATCTGGCTGATGTCATTGACATTATAGTAGTCCTTCAAGGACTGCCCGTTTTCATCCGTGATATCGTCGAGCTGTACATAATACTGTCCATCCTTGCTCAGCGCGTGAATACTGAACTGCGCCGTGTAGGAGTAGCCCCTCGAATCGAAGAACTGGTATGTCCGCACGAGTCCCGCCTTGCTGTGCACATCGGAATCGTTCTTATCCAGAATACCAGATACGATACCGTTGGTGGTCGCTTCCGCGGGAGCGGTCATATTCTCCGCTTTCATTACCTGAAGCGCCTGCACGGGACCGGACTGAATCTCACCGGTCTCCTCATCCACCTGCCAGCCCATCACGCGGTAGCCGGTGCTCGCCATAACGAGGTTACCCGAGCTGTCGATGTTGAAGGAGCCGTCTCTGGTAAAGAAGTTCTGGGAACCGCTGTTTACGATGAAGAAAGATTCGCCCGTAATCATCACGTCCCACGGGTTATTCGTAGACTGGGCGTTACCCTGTCTGGTGATGGCAGTGTTGATCGCCGCCGTCTTGGAACCGAGACCGATCTGTCTCGCGTTGATACCGCCGCGCCCTGTGTCAGCGTTCGCGCCGGACGCCGCCTGTGTCTGCTGGTAGAGCAGATCGCTGAACACCATGTTCTGCGACTTGTATGCTGTTGTATTTACGTTTGCAATGTTGTTACCGATAACATCCATTCTGGTCTGGTGGGTTTTCAAACCCGATACGCCAGAAAAAAGTGATCTCATCATAGTGAAATGACCTCCTTAAACTTGTATGGAACCGTCTGTCCTCTCTGTCAGTCGAGGACGTTAAGCCTCCTGTAAGGTCCGGCTTATATAATGACCGCTCCGTCTATGTTTGTGAATACATTCTCATCAGCCTCCGTCTGATCCATCGCCGTGATAACCGTCTGATTCGGCACACTCACGATAAATGCAAGGGAATCTACCATGACCAATGATTCCTTTATCCCCTTCGCCGAGGCTTTTGCTGCTCCCATGTTCAGGCGTTCCACCTGTTCCTCGGTCAGCTCAATATTCCTGTCCGTCAGACGATTTGCCGCATGTTTGGAAAATCTGACTTCCCCGGGCTGTTCCATGCCGTCTGTCTTTTTTGACAGAATATCCTGAAAGCTTATGCCTCCCGACGCAGGCGCTTCGTCCTTGAATCTGCCTGTCTTCAAATATTGATCCTGAAGCTGCTCTATCGAAGGGAAAGAACTGCCTTGAATCTTCATACTCTCTCCTCCCTGAGATCATCGCCCCGCTGTGGCTTACTTATCGTCGCCGTCATCGCCGTCGCCGTCATCGCCATCACCGTCACCGTCACCGTCGTCACCATCACCGCCGTTGTCCTTATCTGCATCAGCGATCGCCACCAGATCTTTCATCTTAGCCGCATACTTCTTCATGGTGTCTACTTCCTCATCCGTCAGGAATTCTTTCTGGTAATCGGTCATCTTATCATACATCTCGCTCAGCTTTTCTACCTTTTCCCTGTCGGCAATCGTCAGATTTTCCATAGCGGGAAGCTTTTTGAGAATATTCAGCCAGTCTGCCGCCAGCTTATATGCCTCTATATAGGTAGGATCAGCTACTGTTGCCAGATCATCCATCGAATAGAGTTCTCCGCGGATAGACAGGTACGCCTTGTTGTTCTCATATGTGACAAAGTCCACGGGGCCCTGTACCTGTGTAAGTCTGCCCTGACTATCCCTCACATTTAAGAGTACCGTCTGTCCTACTAACGCCGACGCCCGGAAAAGATCCATGGATGCGCTCATGTTCTGCATCTGCTCCAGTTCCGAGAATGTCGCATACTGGGAAATATACTCTGTGTTTGAGGTGGGCTCCAGCGGATCCTGATACTTCATCTGTGCCACCAGCAACTGTAAGAAAGCGTCCTTATCCAGCGTATTGCTTGACTTTACGCCCTTTCTTGCTTCCTCGAGGGACGCCGCGGAATTGGATTCCACGAATTTACCGTTTTCTACTCTCTGTACTACGCCCATTCTTTCACTCCTTTCTGAATCATGTTCTTACGGTCTCAGCAGTAAATGCTTCGACCTATACCACACGTTATGCAGTATAGTCTACCGTATTGCCGTTTGCCTGCATCATCTCCACCGCGATCCGCTCCGAATCGTCAAGTTCCTCCAGACCTTCCCCCTCCATCTCGTCGAGGTTTAAGTTGATCCGTCTCGCGCTCTTCTTCGCATTTTGGCCGTTCTGCTCCGCTTCCCGCTCGCCGCCGAACTGCTCGCCGTAAGCGTGGTTCGCAACCGTGACTTCCACAGCCTCCACCTTGATGCCCTGCTCCTCGAACTGTTCCTTGAGCTGGATCATCTGGGTTTCCAGAACTGCCTTTACCGTCTCGTTCTGTGCCGCAAACTGCGCTGTGATAACACCGTCCTTCGCCGCGATCTGTACATGTACCGTACCCAGGCTTGCGGGATGTAACTGCATCTCCATTTCCTGCATCTCCGGTTTGAGATTAAACTTCATGTACTCCACGATCTGATCCATGATCTGATTCGTCTCGGGCTGTGCGTATACCGGTCTCTCCGCCGGCGCTTCCACTTCTTCCAACTGCCCTGTCAGGTTCTGTAAGAAAGCGTTACCCGCACTGTTTCCCGCCGCGTTCTCCTCTCCCTTATGCCCCGAGCCAGCCATATCCTCCTTCTTTAAAACAGGAGTTGTCTCCGGCTTCGCCGTGTCCGTGACCTGCTCACTGACATGCTTCTCACCGCTCGCATCGTCAACCGTCACCTTGATCTGTACCGTGCCGCCGTCCTTCTGTACGGACACCGCATAATCCTTCATGCCTTCCACACTCACCTCAGGCTCTTCCGCCATCGGATTTTCTGTCTCCGGCATAGCCAGTACCGATTCTTCCGTCCCCGCAGGCGCTTTCTCCTCCGCGCTCATCTGCGCCATCAGTGCATTAAGCTCCTCCGCGCTCAGTCCCAGTTCCTCCTGTAAGGCGCCCAGAGTCTCGTTCACCGTCTGGAAAAGTTCCTGTAAATTGCCGTAAAGCGTCCCGTCTGTGATCAGAGCCAGCTCATCCGTATTGTCTGTCAAAGTGAGTAACAGCTGTTTCAGATTCGCCGGATCAAAGAGATCTACCGCCGTAAGCCCTAGGGCTTCCATCGCCGCTTCCACCTTTTCCAGCGGAATATCCATCACATCGACGATCTCACTGACGAGTTCTTCCGCCGCTTCCTCCACAGTCTCCTGTGTCTGCCCATCCTTCGCCTCGGTCGTCTTGCCGTCCTGCCCTACGGGGCTCTTCGCATCTTCCGCGGAAGCATCCGTCTCTCCGGGCTGCTTTGTCCCTGCCGTCAGGTCGGCGTTTTCCTGCTTCACCGCATCCTTCGGCTGTGCCGTCTCCTGCGCGCTCTTCACAGTCTCCGTCACCGCCTGTTTCGACGCTGTGGCTGCCGCTGCGCTGCCTGCCTGTGCCTTCTGCAGTCCCGTAAGCTGGTCGCTCATTTTGTTCATAAGCTTATCAAAGCGCTCCTGCACGACTTCCTCCGGCTTCACAGATGTCTGACTTCCCTGCACTGTCCCAAAGGGCGACAGGGCTTTTACATTGTTTACCGTCATTCCTTGCTCTTTCCTCCTTTCTTAAATTGTCAAAGTGCTCTCGCATTCCCACACATGGCTGTCGGACAGCTTTCCTGTCCGCCGCGCGGAACGCGGAATATATATAACACATGTAACGGATATGATAATAGCCCGTTACATGGTATATATCGGCATTCTCCCGCTGTCAATAAAGCGGTTTCCAAAAGATTGTGGAACAAAATCACTCTTCGGGATCCATGATCCTCGTAATCCTCGCCGCGGTCTCAGCGTCCATCGCTCCCAGAATATTCCCTCTGTCCGCCGGCTTCATCTGGCTCAATATCTTAGCCGCCAGATCCAGGTCTTCGGTCATTGCCTCAAAAATAGCTGCCGCCTGTGCAGGTTCCATCTCCGCGTACGCCTGCGCATAATCTTCAACCCGCGCATCCGTCTCCAGCTGCTGCACTACCTGCTTATACAGATACTCCGCCGTGGTGGGATCCATGGTCTGGTAATACTTCTGATACTCTTCAGCCCCCGGACCGTTCTCGGCGTAGACCACTTCCTCATAAAACTCTGTCTTGATGCGCTCAAACTCCACCTGCGCGTCCTCAAAAGTCTGCAGCCGCTCAATCTCCGCCCGAAGTTCCGACAGTTCCTCGGAATCTACGCTGCTTGCCGCCTGGGCATCCTCCAGCTGCAGTTCCAGCTCCTTGATATAGTCCACAGCCTCCCGCAGACTGGTGTAACCGCCGTAAGACTCTTCGTCATCCGTGGTGACCGTGGAATCCGCGGGCAGGATCTTATTGACCACAGGCACATCCTTCAGCACCGGAGCGAGCACCCCTGAACCGAATCCGCCCACGTCCAATTTGATTAAGAGACAGAGGATCGCTACCCAGATAATTACAATAATAACCGTTACGAAAAAAACGGAAATACCGCCTCCCTCGTCGTCGTCAAGCTGTGCCTCCTGTTCTGAAATCTCCTTGGCGCGCTGCTTTGCTTCTTTTTTCTGCGCTTTCCGATCCGCTTTGATCTTTCCCCGTTCTTCTTTTAATCTCTTTTTTTCCGCCTTTTTATCAATGGGGGGTTCCATACCCACATTCGTTGCTTCAGCTGCCATTCCCATTTTCCTTTCCACGCTGCCCGTAGGTGTAACTCGTCAGTTCGTCAACCACCTTGAACTCCGCTGCTTTCTCCTCATCCAAAAACTGGAGCAGCGCCTTCTCCTTGAGCTTTTCGTGCATCTTGCGCTCCTGCATGATCTCCGTCAGCTTCGCCCGTGCCTTCTCAACCGCTTCCTCGGCTTTCAACACCTCAAACTCCTGCACGGCGATCAGTTCGTCCATAATGAGCACAGCGTTGCGGTTATCCCGCAGCTCGTTCGCATGGACAGTCTCCTTCCGCATCTGCCTGCCTTCCTCGAAATAGGCTTCCTTCCGGTCAAACAGCGCCTGCAGTTTCTCCTGCTCCTCATTCAGCCGCATCTGCGCCCTGCCGACTTCCATTTTCGCCTGCGTCTCAAGTTGATACTTGATATTCAGGATGCTCTGCATCCTGTATCTGAATTTCGCCATGGCAGGTCACCTATTCTTCATTTTCCGCAAAAAGCTCCCGCAGCATATCCACGGCTTCCTCGTAATCATATTTTGAATCCACATCCTGCATCAGGAATTCGTTCACCGCCTCGATTTTCTCGATGGCGTAATCGATATTTCTGTTGCTTCCACTCTTATATGCGCCGATGTTGATCAGATCTTCCGCCTCGTTGTATGTAGCGAGCACGTTTTTCAGTTTGCCCGCAAGCGTCTTATGTTCCTTATCCACAATCTGGCTCATACATCTGGAAATGCTCTGCAGTACGTCGATCGCGGGATAGTGGTTCTGGTGCGCCAGTTTTCTGTTCAGCATGATATGACCGTCCAGAATACTTCTCGCCGTATCCGTGATCGGCTCATTCATATCGTCACCGTCCACCAGCACCGTGTACAGCCCGGTAATGGAACCGACCGCCGCACAGCCCGCACGCTCCAAAAGCTTCGGCATCTCCGAGTAAACGCTGGGGGGATAGCCCCTCGATACCGGCGGTTCCCCGCTCGCCAGCCCAATCTCTCTCTGCGCCATGGAAAAACGGGTCAGGGAGTCCATCATCAGAAGGACATCCTTACCCTGATCCCTGAAGTATTCCGCAATCGCACAGGCGGTCTTCGCCGCCTTGTTCCTCTCAAGAGCCGACCTGTCCGAGGTGGCAACCACCACCACGGAACGGCGCATACCCTCCTCGCCCAGATCCCTCTCCACAAACTCCCGCACCTCTCTGCCACGCTCGCCGATCAGGGCGATCACATTGATATCCGCCTTGGTGTTGCGCGCAAACATGCCCATCAGTGTGGATTTTCCAACACCCGAGCCCGCGAAAATACCGATACGCTGTCCTTTTCCCACCGTCATAAGACCGTCTATCGCCTTCACGCCGAGCGGCAGGACGTCCGCAATAATCTTCCGGCTCATGGCGTCCGGCGGCTGTGCCTCCACGCTGTAGGGCACGCCCGGCATATACTCGCCGTCAATCCTGCCGAGACCGTCCAGCACCTTCCCCAGAAGATCGTCGCTCACCGGCACCGTCAGCGGATTGCCCGTGTTCTCCACGATACAGCCCAACCCGATTCCGTCGGTGTTGTCACAGGGCATCAGGAGTGTTCGTCTGTCCTTAAATCCTACCACCTCCGCCGTGATCGGCGGATATTCATCCCCGACGGGATAAATCATGCACAGATCCCCGAGCTTCGCCTCCGGTCCTGCCGATTCGATGGTAAGCCCTACCACGTTTTCCACTCTGCCCTTTTTCTTAAAAAAAGTATCGTCCATTATGCTGCTGTATTTAAAGTAGTTGATTGCTGTATTCATCCGATGCTTCTTTCTACCGCAGATTTAAACCTTCTCATAGGATAACACTCGTAATTTCTTTGTGAGTTCCTCGAGCTGCGTACCTACGCCGCAGTCAAAAATACCGCCGTCCGTCTCAATCAGGCAGTCTCCCTTTGACAGTGCGATGTCCTCGATGATCTCAATGATGCCCCTGCCCGCAACGGCGCCCTCCACAAGGGTCTGCTTCTGCATATTGACATGGGGGTAATCGTCCGCCGACACATGCACGATAAAGGTTTTGCTGCTCTCCACCTTACGCAGGGTAGAGTCAATCAAATGTACCAGAATGTCCCGGTTATCCATCAGGTCCACACCAAAAATATGGCTGTATACATCTGTGATGGTTTCGATAAACCGCGGCTCCAGGTTTTCCAGCATCCCGTCATATTCCGCTTCCAGCTGTCTTTTCCGCTCAGCCAGCTCCCGCTTCATGTCGTCCGCCTCGGCAAAGCCTCTGGCATATCCTTCGTCATAGCCCTGTTTCATGCCTTCCTCAACGGCATTGGCGCGCTCGATATCGGCATCGCGCTTTGCCTGCGCCGTAATATCAAGAGCCTGCGCCTTCGCCTCGGCCAGGATGCGCTCCGCCTCCGCTTCCGCCTCTGCCTGCATCTCGGAAAAATCCGGCGCCGGCATGTCTCCCGCTTTGATCACATTGCCGCTGCCTTCGCCGTCCGAAAAGAGGGCGTCGATCTCCTCGCCTTCGATACCGCTGACAAACTCCGGCTCTCCCTCTTCGCCGTCCTCGTCAAAAGAGGGCAGCGCTACCGCGTTCGCACGGCGGATATTTTCCCACTCCTCGATGCGCTCCGCCACAAGCGTATTGCTGTCAATCACGCACTTATCTTCACCGTCCACCCTGACCCAGCCGGCTTTATACAAATTCCTCTGTTTCATCCTAAACAATGATCTCGTCACCTCCGCCTCTGGAGATAACAATTTCCGCAGCATCCTCCAGTTTCCGGATGATGTTTACAATCTTCTGCTGCGCTTCTTCCACGTCCTTCATGCGGACAGGACCCATAAACTCCATATCCTCCTTGATCATAACGGCAAGACGTTTGGAGAGGTTGTTGAAGATTGCATTCTGCACTTCCTCGTTGGAACCTTTCAGCGCAATCGCCAGATCGGAGTTATCCACATCACGCAGCACACGCTGGATCGCACGGTCGTCCAAAAGCAGAATATCCTCGAACACGAACATCTTCTTCCTGATCTCGTCCGCAAGCTCCGGCTCCTCGATCTCCAATGTCTCCATGATATGTTTCTCTGTACCGCGGTCCACCGTATTCAAAATTTCCACGACAGCGTCCACGCCGCCGATAATCGTATAATCCTGATTCACCAGAGATGACAGTTTGGACTCCAAAACTTTCTCCACCTCCTTGATTACATCCGGGCTCGTTCTGTCCATCACCGCAATACGTTTCGTAACGTCCGCCTGTCTGTCCGGCGGAAGCGCCGAAACGATAATCGCCGCCTGCCCGGGCGCCAGATAGGACAAAATGAGCGCGATGGTCTGCGGATGTTCGTCCTGGATAAAGTTTAAGAGCTGTGCCGCGTCCGCCTTTCTCACAAACTCGAAAGGCTTTACCTGCAGGGACGCCGTCAGCTTGCCGATCACGTCCATCGCCTTCTCGGCGCCGAAGGACTTCTCTAGCAGTTCCTTCGCGTAGTTGATACCGCCCTCCGCGATATACTGCTGCGCCAGACACACCTGATAGAACTCGTTTACCACGCTCTCCTTGACCTGCGGCGTAATACTCCTTGTGTTCGCAATCTCCAGTGTCAGTTCCTCCACCTCGTCTTCTTTGAGGTGCTTAAAGATTGCCGCCGATTTTTCCGGTCCAAGGGCAATCATCAATATAGCCGCTTTCTGGAGTCCGTTGATTTCTTCCGCTTTTGATGACGCTGCCATTTATCTTACCCCCAGTCCTCATTTAACCAGTTGCGCAGCAGGTTCGCCGCTGCCTCCGGATTCTCTTCCACAAATTTGCTGACGAGTTTCTTCTCATCAGACTCATTCTCGGAGGAAATCTCTTCAAGCGCCACATCGGACTGCAGCAGCGTCTCCACGGTAAGTTCCTCCTCTTCCTCCTCGTGTTTCTCGCTCTTCATGCTGCGCAGCACCACGAATGCAAGCAGCGCCAGAATCACGATGATCAGCAGGATCTGCAAGACATCCGTCGCCGTGATCGCGGAACCCTCCGCGTCAAAGAAGAGATTCTCACTGTACGCCACCAGCGTGATATTGTCTACCGGAATGCCCGTCGCGTTCGCAGCCGCATTATAAAATTCCTCATCCAACTCGATCCGCGTGCGCTCGTTGTTGGCGAGCTTATATTCCTCCCAGCTCACGCCGTCCAGCAGCCCCTGCGCGTCCACATCCTCCTCCCGGACCACATTGTACTGAATCAGGGAAGCCGCCAGCGACGAGGAGGCGTAATTGATCACTCCGGAAGGCGTCTCAATGGTAGTAATCTTCTCATTTGGCAGATAATCTCTCGACTCCTCGGTAGTTGAAGAACGGGAGTTGGAGTTATCCTCAAGCACATAAGTCGTGTCGTCATCGTTGGAATCCGTGCCGGGCACGCCGCCCACGTCGCTCACGTTCTCAGAGGCGAAAAGATCCTCGTGACTCAGCACACCCTGGGTCTGTCCCTCAGCAGGGGTATATGTATGCTCCGTACTTTTCTGGTTGGAGAAATCCAGCACCAGATTGGGCGATACCTCCACGTTATCAAACTCATTCGTGCCAAGCAAAACCCTGCGCACGTTGTTTATCATGTTTTTCTCCGCCTCGTTCTTCACGGAGAGATGGGCGTTTGCCACACCCGAGGGAGAATAGTTCTCATCCCCGGTAAAGAGCATATTCCCTTCCGAATCCAGAATGACGATATTGTTGGTGGTCTCGTTTCCGAGCCCGGTCGCTATCGCGCGCGCCAGATATGCCGCGCTCTCCTGCGAAAATTCATCCTTCAGCTCCAGGTAGATGGAAGCGCTCGCCTCCTCTTCCTGCGCAATCAGCGTGCCGTCATTCTCGGGAATATTCAGCGTCACCCTCGCGCTCTTGATCGCCGGGAACACGGAAAGCACGTCGTCTTCCAACTGTCTCTGCAGATAGTATACATATTTCTTCTGCTTGTCGGACTCCGTCGTGGAAAAACTGCCGTCCGTCACGTTATTGATCCCGTAGCTTGCTGCCTGAATATTATTGGCGCCAAGAAGCAGATTCGCCTGCCCGAGCTGTTCATCCAGGATGGATATATTCAGTCCGTCGTCCGTTATCTCATAATTATAACCCTCGGCTTCCAGAAGGTCTGTCACTTCCGAGGCTTCCTTAGTCGTCGCACACTCCCTGAGCAGTACATACTCCGGTCTGGTGAGACTTGTCACGATAATCACAAGGGCAATAATGAGTACCGCTATCACTGACACGATCAGAGTCTTCTGCTTCGCCGTGAAGCGGTTCCACCACTCCATTATTTTATTTCCCAGTTCCTTCAGTTTCTCTAATATCTTTTCCACAGCAACCCGTTCTCCTTCAGCCTATCCTCTTACACATTATGTGGAACTAAACCTGCATCTGGATCAGTTCTTTGTAGGCCTCCAAAAGTTTGTCCCTGATCGCCACCGTGTACTGCAGTGCCGTAGACGCCTTCTGCAGGGCTATCGTGAGATCATGCGTGTTCTCCGTCTCGCCCAACGCCCATTTGATCTCTTCGTCTTCCGCCTTTGACAGATAGTTGTTAGTCGTGTTCAGATTGTCGATCGCAGTATGTAACATCGCATCAAAGCCGTTTTCCTTATAGTCCTCAATGCGGGTCGTAGGCGCCGCCTTTGCGGCATCCCGGACCACGCCCGAAGAGACATTATATAATTCCGTAATATCCAAAGCCATTTCCACTTCCTCCAACAATCCCCAATATATTTCTTACTATTATTAATATATGCTTTTATATATCGCGCTGCATTATCAGCCATTTAATATGTTGAGTCCCATAGTCGCCATGTTCTTGCTGGCACTGAAAGCGGTGCCGTTCGCCTGATAAGCGCGCGACGCGTCGATCAGGTTCGTAAACTCCGTGATGATATTCACATTCGGATACATCACATAACCGTTTTCATCCGCATCGGGATGGGAAGGGTCATAAACCATATTCCCCTCCGTCTTCGTATCCTCGTAAACACCGGTCACCTTCACGCCGTTGCCCGCGAAACGCTCATTCTCTTTCATAAGGATCTGATGGAAGTGCGTCGGGGAGTTTTTCTCCTTAAAGACCACAATCTTTCTGCGGTAGGGTGTCCCGTCCTCCGTCCTCGTCGTATTCGCGTTTGCCACATTCTGGGAAATCGTATCCATGCGGAAACGCTCCGCGGTCATACCCGTAGCGTTGATGTCAAATGCCGTAAATAAAGCCATAGCAGTTCCTCCTATTTATCACTTCATAACTAACTGCAAATTCTTAAACTCCTGAGCCACACTCTGCTCCAGACCCTGGTAAACGATCTGGTTTTTCGCCAGATACACGCCCTCGGTATCAGGATCCACGTTATTGCCGTCTATGCGGTAAGAAAAGCCGGCATAGTCTCTGTAAGCAATCGGATTCAGGCGGTTCGTCTTCAGGTCCGCCACCTTCGCATCCATGGATTTATACCGTGAATGGCGCAAAGCCTTCGCAAGCTGTACCTCAAAATTCACATCCTGCCTCTTATAATTCGGGGTGTCCGCATTTGCAAGGTTGTTGGAAATCGCTTCATGCCTGAGCGCAGACGCGTCCAGCGCCTTATCCAGCACATTCACATAATCAAACACATTCGTATCCATCAATGAGCTCATAATCACACTCCTTCCACGTTAATACAATCCATATATCATTATAAATAAATTATAAAAAATTACAAGGTTTTTCGATTGATTTTCACAAATTAGTGTCCAGGCAAAACTGAAAAAAAGGATCCGCAGCGCGCAAAATAGGCGCTTTTCGCAGATCCTTCTGCCAGTTATTTCTAAACTCCCGACTGATTAAAACCTCCCCTGCTCTTTTAACTTTTCCACTTCATCAAATACCACGTCATTGAGCACCTTGATGTAAGTGCCCTTCATCCCCGAAGACCGGGACTCGATCACGCCTGCACTCTCGAATTTGCGGAGCGCGTTTACGATCACCGACCGGGTGATTCCGACCTTGTCCGCAATCTTGCTCGCCACAAGAATGCCCTCCATGCCGCCCAGCTCGTCAAAAATGTGGGTGATTGCCTCCATCTCTGAGAAGGAGAGCGTGGAAATCGCCGATTTCACCACCGCCACCTTGCGGTTCTCCTCCGCGTTCTCCTCGCTGACGGCACGCAGCATCTCCAATCCTACCACCGTAGTGCCGTATTCGCAAAGAATAATATCGTCGATGTCATACTGGTCGTCGCATTTATATAGGAAAAGCGTCCCCAGCCGTTCGCCGGAGATCTCAATCGGCGCAATCACCGCCTGAAACTGGCGGATGCCCGGGCTCTCAAACCCGAGTGTTTCCAGATTGACATTCTCCTTGGTGGAAAGCACCCCCAGAAGCCGCTCATTTAACATGGGATCAATGAAACCACCCACATGGTCCACGATCAGTTCCGTAATAGATTCCACCGTGGGCATATCCCCGATTCCCAGGACTTTTCCCTTCCTGCTCACAACCAGCACATTGGAGACAAGAATTTCCTTCAACACGTCACAGATGTCATTAAATACTACCTTGCCCGAATTGTTATTGTGTAAAAGTTTCCCGATCTTTCTGGTCTTATCTAATAATTGCACGCTGCCCATGTGTATACCTCTCGATCGCTGTAGTCATTCTGCCTGTAATATGTTGATTATTTTATCACATTATTCAGACAATTTCAATGATTGGCGCACAACTTTTCCGTAATTCATCACGTTTGCATCAAATATTCCAATATCTCACTGCATATTCCGTTACATTTCCGCCTTTTCCTTCGGCATATCCTTTACAAAGCCGCAGGATTCGTCGGCGCAGACGAGCTTGCTGCCCTTCTGCAGCATGATGGAACCACAGCGGTCGCATTTTTCGTCCACCGGCTTCTGCCATACCATAAAGTCACATTCCGGGTTGTCGATACAGCCGTAATACTTCCTGCCTTTCTTCGTCTTTTTCAGGACGATATCCTTGCCGCACTTGGGACAGGCAACACCGATCTTCTCAAAATACGGTTTCGTGTTCCTGCACTCCGGGAAACCGGGGCATGCCAAAAATCTGCCGTGGGGTCCATACTTGATCACCATCTGTCTGCCGCACTGCTCACAGAACTCGTCGGACAGCTCGTCGGCGATCTCCACCTCCTCCAGCTCCTTTTCCGCCTTCTCCACTGCCGCCTGCAGATCGGGATAGAAGTTTTTCACCACCGTCTTCCACTTGACGGTGCCTTCCTCCACGCCGTCCAGAAGCGCCTCCATAGTGGCGGTGAAATTCACGTCCACGATAGAGGGGAAGGCGTCCTTCATCATGTTATTGACTACCTCGCCAAGCTCCGTCACATAGAGGTTTTTATTTTCCTTCACAATATAGCGTCTCGCCAGTATCGTCGTGATGGTGGGCGCATAGGTGCTCGGTCTGCCGATCCCCAGCTCCTCCATGGCGCGCACAAGCGACGCCTCCGTATAATGGGGCGCAGGCTGGGTAAAATGCTGTTTCTCTTCCAATGCAAGCAAGGTAAGCCCCGTATCCTCCGAGATGCCCCTGATCAGCGTATTGCTCTCCTCTTTGTCCTCCTCCTGCGTGTAGACGCTCATAAAGCCGTCAAATTTCACCTTCGACGCCGCCACGGTAAAGCGGTGCTCCCCGGCGTCGATCTTCACGGAAGTCGTCTCATACTGCGCCGCCGCCATCCGGCTCGCCGCAAACCGTTTCCAGATCAGCTGGTAAAGCCGGAACTGATCCCTGGAAAGGGACTCCTTGATATCTGATGGATGTCTGCCGATGTCCGTGGGACGGATCGCCTCATGGGCATCCTGGATCTTTTTGTCAGATTTCCTCTCCTGCTCTACCGACACCGCGTATTCCTCACCGTACTTTTCCGTGATATAGGCACGGGCGGACGCCTCCGCCTCGTCGGATATTCTCGTGGAATCGGTACGCAGATACGTGATGATACCCGTGGTGCCGTTTCCTTTGATCTCCACACCCTCATAGAGCTGCTGCGCCAGGCGCATCGTCTTCTGGGTCGAGAAATTCAACACCTTGCTCGCCTCCTGCTGCAGCGTGGAGGTCGTGAAGGGAAGCGGCGCTTTCTTGATCCGCTCGCCTGTCTTTACGGAACTCACCCTGTAAGCCGCGCCGGACAGTTCTTTCTTAATCTGCTCCATCTCCTGTGCGGACGCAATCGCGTGTTTCTCCGTCTTCGTGCCGTAATATTTCGCGGTCAGGGGATTTCTCTCCCCCTCCACCTTCAGCTGCGCATCCAGCGTCCAGTATTCCTCCGGGATAAAGGCATTGATTTCCTCCTCCCTGTCGCAGATAATCCGAAGCGCCACCGACTGTACACGCCCCGCAGACAGTCCACGCTTCACCTTGGCCCACAAAACAGGTGATATTTTATAACCAACCATGCGGTCCAGACACCTTCTTGCCTGCTGCGCGTCCACCAGATCCATATTGATCTCCCTGGCGTTCTTTAAGGACTCTTTGACCGCTGTCTTTGTAATCTCGTTGAATGTAATGCGGTACACTTTCTTATTTTCCAGTTTCAGGGCAAAAAGCAGATGCCATGAAATAGCTTCTCCCTCGCGGTCCGGGTCGGTTGCCAGATAGACTTTCTCCGCCTTTTTCACTTCCTTGCGCAGATTTGCCAGAATGTCTCCCTTGCCCCGGATCGTAATGTACTTCGGCTCAAAGTCATGGTCCACGTCGATCCCGAGAACGCTTCTGGGCAGGTCGCGCACATGCCCCTGACTTGCCGCCACCTCATAGTTCGCGCCCAAAAATTTTTTAATTGTCTTCACCTTCGCCGGTGACTCCACAATTACCAGATATTTCGCCATGGTGATTCCCCTACTCATTATTAATTCCCTGTCTAACGTGCAACACTATACACCAAATCGCAAGCGGTTGCAAGGGGAAATTAATATCTTAAACTGAAACTCAAACTGAAAAGGCGGAAACAGGCGGTTTGTCTGCCGCCTGTTCACTACTCATCGATTCAACGATTTTTCAAATCTTTTCATGATTCTTTCATACTTTTTCTCATATCCCGCATCGTCCCCGGCTTCTTTATATTCGTTCAGCTCCTCCAAATCCTCTTTCACCGATTCCACAAAATCCTTGTACTGGCTGTCTGTCATTCCCATGATTTCCCCCATTCTGTCTCCCTCCCTTCGGATATCCTGCTTTTAAGACAATTATATGCAAAGCGGGAAATTCGGTCAAGGGGGTGCCTGTTTTCTTTTTTATCTATTATCTGTACTGTTTTACGTCTTCATCACCCGCATGAAATACCCGCCGCCCACCTGTCCCGCGTGCCCGCAGGCGCACAGCTCCAGAAGCTCCTTGAACAGAACCGGCAGGGCAATGGGTCTTTTGTAGGCTTCCTCATATCTGCGCTGCAGCTCCTGCGCCGGAAGCGGATTAAAATCGAGAACGGACAGGAGTTCCCCCGCAAGCCCTTCCAGAAAGACCAGGCTGCCCTGCGTCTCCTTCTTCCGCCCGCCGCCGTTGCCCGGGGACTCTTCCAGAAGTTCTCTCAAAAGCTCCTCCGGCGAGGACACAAGCCCTGCCCCCTGCCGAATCAGGCGGTTGCAGCCGCCGCTTAAAGGATCGGTGGCACGCCCCGGCAGCGCGTAGACGTCCCGCCCCTGCTCAAGCGCCATATCCACCGTAATCAGCGTGCCGCTCCTCTCCCGTGCTTCCACCACGAGCACCGCATCGCAAAAACCGCTGATAATACGGTTCCTTGGCGGAAAAAGCAGCGCTCTCGGCTCAGTTCCCGGGGGATACTCGGAACAGACCCCGCCATCGCCAATCAGCCTTTCATACAGCTCTCTATTCTCCCGCGGATAGCAGAAATCCACGCCGCATCCCAGAACACCCAGAGAATAGCCGCCTTCCTGCAGCGCGGCGCTTTGCCCGACCCCGTCGATCCCCCGCGCCATACCGCTGATCACCTGAACGCCCGCCCTCGCGAACGCCGCCCCGAACTGCTCCGCCATATATCTGCCGTACGATGTGCAGTCCCGCGCCCCGATCAGCGCCACCGCCTTTTTTCCCTCCTGCGGCAGCTTTCCGGTACAGTAGAGCACATACGGCTTGTCCGGAATCCGTGACAGCCTCTCCGGGAACTGCGGTTCGTTCTCCGTCACGAGAAAGATGCCCCGCTCCCTCATGCGCCCGTACACGCCCGGCACGTCATATCCTCTGGTAAATTCCGACATTTGTGCCACTTTTTTCGCGTACCGCTCCGAAACTTTCCCTGCAAGCGCGCCGGAAACAGTCATCCGGTAAATTTCCCGTGGCGTTCCGAAAGACAGCAGGGAGCGCAAAAACCTTCTGCTGCCAAAACCTGCCGCCTGATACAGCCAGTGTATGTACGCCTTTTCTTCCTCCGTCGCCGCCCCCGCCGTCTCGCTCCTCTTCTTTTTTTCCACTGTCTCTTCCTCCCCCACTCTTTCCACTGCCTCTGTCACCTTCACTGCTGACATCCCCGTCATTCTTACAGTTCCCTTCACCCGTCCTCTCCCGTCTCTCCCCCACTTCTCCCTGTCTCTTTCATTACCCTCTCTTCTTCCTTGTCTCCATCGTCTCTCTCATTCCGCACCTGTCTCAATTCCAGTATTTGCGGTCGGACTGCCGGTAACAGATCGCCTCCGCCAGATGCATTTCCCCAATCCTGTCGCTGCCGTCCAGATCCGCAATCGTCCTTGCCACCTTCAGGATTCGGTGATAGGCTCTGGCAGAAAGCTGCAGTGCGGCAAACATCCGCTCCATATAACCAAGTTCCGCCTCCCCCAAGGCACAGTAACGCCTCACGTCCCCGGCACCCATATCCGCGTTAAAATGAATCCCTGTCCCGGCAAATCTCTGTTCCTGCCTTTTTCTGGCAAGCCTCACCCGCTCCCTGACCTGCGCGCTGCTCTCCTCCTCCCTGCCGGAAGTCATATCCGAAAAAACTATGGGCATCGCCTCCACACAGATATCCATGCGGTCCAAAATCGGTCCCGATACACGGTTCAAATACCGTTTCACCTCAAAAGGCGTACAGCGGCACCTCTCCCTATCGGGATAAAACCCACAGGGGCAGGGATTCATCGGTACAACGAAATTGATACAATTCAACGATGCACCCCCAATGCACCCTCTCAAAAGACCCCTAATGAAATTTTCTTCATAATAAAAGCACACCCTTTCGAGTGTGCTTTTATTATGCTTTGGATTAATCTGAACTGGAAGCGCCATTTTTCCCCTCTCTATCATTAGCAAGCGAATTTGCGCATGAAAAGGCTACAATCAAACTGCTTATTATTCCACCTACCTTTCCTCCCGTATTCCGCATTTTCAATTTGCATCTTCTACAAAAAGTCTTCTCATCAATTAACAATTTCCCGCAGGATTTACATCGCCGTACTTTTTCAATCTCATTCATTATCATTATCCTCCGCATCAATATAAAAAATATCCTTATCGTTTTGCCCCAACACAGCTTCACAAGAACTTATTGCCGCAAGCATCTCTTTGGGCTGATTTATCCAAAAATCAACATTTTCTCCATTATATGGATAGTTTTTATGTATCAGTTCTAAGGCCGTAAATTTACCATCTCCAATTTTTCTTTCTGCCAAAGTTTGCAATTGGTACTGGTACTGCCCAAGAATACGATTAACATCAGCATTTTTCCCCCTGAGATTAAGCAGGTATACTCGCAATCCAACATAACGCGGAATCATCTGCATATCTTCATTGATATAGGATAATAAGGTATCAATCGCTTTTATACTGGCAAACGGGCCTTTTTGATCTGCAAGTTCCTTCACTTGCGCAGTAATGTCAGAATACAAATCTTCCAAACCCTGCATAAGATATGTATCAGCCTCTTTTAATAAATCCTCCTGTTCCTCCGGATCCGCTGTTGATGCCGACATAATTCTATCTCTTGCATACATGAATTTGCTGCTCAATGCTTCACGCCGGGCAAAGTCAATCATTCCCTTTACATCTCTCCCGATATCTTCAATCTGCGCTGATATTCGCTTAAGGGAAGTCTGCATTGATAATGTGGAAATATCTGATAAAACTTCTGTGGGATTAACAGCTTTTTTTAATGTAAAGAATTTAACAAGCTGCTCATTTTCATCCAAAATCGCAGGCCGTAAGTTCCCCGCTACTTCCTTTGATTCGCCCACATGGTAGATACCTTCTTTTAAACCGTCAATAACCTCTTGGCTGAAATGCGAATAATCGGCGACAAGCATACCCATTTTTGAGATATCAAATCCCCCCTTTATGGCTGCAGCAATCTGACCGAGCAACCCTCGAATATCCAGATCTACCTCCCACTCTGTTTCGGATTTCATTTCTGCACCTATTTTCCCGATAAATACATTAAAAAAATCCGACATTTTAAGAAGATCAGCGCCTTTTCTATCCTCTTCTTCTATAAAAATATCTAAAAGTTCACACTTTCCAGTCTCAACAATTTCATTCTTCTCTGCCATACTATTCAATGCCCTCACTTCTATTTCGTATGCTTCACATACGCAAATTTAATCATATCATATTTATCGTCAGATTCCCACAAGAAAACAAGCCGGAGACCACCAAAGCCTCCGGCTTAACAAAAATTTTTCTTCTATATTAAATAGTAAAATCTGTACACTTTTAGCTATCCGGTAACTTTCACCTCGTCCCCCACCTTGAAGGTAAAGCGGATATCGTCCTTTGTGTAGATGGTGGCATGGTCGAGCAGCGATGTCCAAAGTTCCTCATCAAATTCCCTGCAGAATCCGTCCAGCCTTTGCAGCCCACCGATGAACCGCATATAGGTTTTCCCCTTCCCCTGTCTGTCTGAAATCTCCCCGGATGCCTTTTCGTACCCGTCCCTTGCCGCCTCATACCGGGCGACCAGCTCATTGCGGCGTCTCTGGTATTCCTCCTGGTCCATGGCTTCAGCTTTGTTTTCCG